>B570J29596_1000020_pt1 | contig 14350 bp, 15 predicted proteins | sample LakMenEpi25Jul11_FD_29596 | JGI IMG/M metagenome (IMG submission 29596)
AATTATTGGCAGCTTTAACTCAGCTAAGACATCTCGCAAATGTTCATCCGCTGCTTCAACTCCACGCCAAGATGAAAACAAAGCAAGGGTGCGACCACCTGCTGCTTGAATTAACTCACCTAACTCAGTTAGCGCCTCCTTTGATGGACCATCCCGGCCTGGCTCTGGTAAATCCTTTGGCAGATAAAGCATTCCCTGATTAGCAAAATCAAAAGGCGAGCCAACATCTAGGATCTGCAGATTTGCTGGATCCATTCCCCCTTTTTTATCAACCTCATCCTCATTCTCATCATCGCCTTCATCCTCATTTTTTCCACCAATTACAAAGCCAATATTTCTTGCAATTGCATCAAATGATTTGCCAACAGTTAAGGTGGCACTAGTTGCAATTACTGGGGTTTGGGTTAACAAATTTCCGCGCAGCACATCAGATACTGCCAATGGGGCTAGGTACAAAGTTGAATATGTTGGCTCAAACCAAAGCACATGTGTATGTCCTGGTTTTAATAACTTAGTTGCAGTCTGGCTTATCTCATTTAACGCACCCTTTACCCGGGCTCGCTCTGCCATCGTATTTGGATCAATAATCTCACTATCAGCAGCTATCAATGCGGTAACAGCTGCTACCCCCTCCTTACACCACGAAGTGGTGCTTCTAAGGTGGAAGGTAATTTATCTAATCTTCCTGCCTTTGTTGGATCAGCTTTTAAATCATCTGCGTACTCACTGAGTGCTTTAGAGAATTTTTCACTTGCTTTAAAGAGGGCATCTCCTGCTTTTCCTGGCATATGTTTTCTTGCCATATTGGCAGCACGCAAAACTCTGGCAGCTGTTATCTCCTCGGTGACCGCCTGTGTTGTGCGATCCATAAACTCATGTGCTTCATCTAAAACAATTGCATCTCGCTCAGGCAAGATTGGATGAGAATCAACAATCTCAATTGCTAGCAAGGTGTGGTTGGTAACCACAATATCTGCTGTTTGTGCCTTTGCTTTTGCCAGGGCAGCAAAACATTTTGAACCAGATGGACACTCATCTGCTCCCATGCACTCTCTTCCGGAAACTGAGTTTGCAGACCAAACCCTTCGATCAACCTCTGGGGCATCATCTCGATCGCCAGTAGCACCTGGTGATTGCGCCCAAGCTCTTAATCTTTTTGCATCCCCCTCTAATGCTGAAACCTCAAGGACAGCTTGGGCCTCAGGATCATTTGGNGCGTTATTCATTTTCTGCAAGCAGATGTAATTACCAACTCCTTTATATATTGCAAATGAGATATCTCGATTTAACTCTTTATCTAAAGCTGCCTTTATCTTTGGCAGATCTCGCTCTACTAATTGCCGCTGCAATGCCAAGGTGGCAGTTGCTACCAATACTTTTTTGCCATGGACAAGTGCTGGTACTAAGTAAGCGAGAGATTTTCCAGTGCCAGTTCCAGCTTGAACTAACAGGTGATGTCGATCAGATAAGGCGTTTGCAACCGCCTCTGCCATCTCAATCTGGCCTTCCCGAGGTGAGCCACCAATTGCAGTAACTGCTGCATCGAGCGCGCTTCTTACCTTTTTGGAATACTCACTCACTAGGGCAGATTATTTGATAAAAACAAAAGAGAGAGAGATTTACCTGCGAGCCCTAAGAAATTAACTTAACTGCTCATTGAGGATATTTGAATCCCAAGCGTCAAAACCTGAGACCACCATGCCCTCCTTTAATCGGTCAATACTGACGCCATCTACTGAAATTTTCTTACCAGTTGCGCTCTTATCTAGATATTGCCCAAGATGAGTACCGGTCAACTTCCACCGAGATACAACAACATCACCTTCTGCGACTAACTCCTCGATTGCAAAATTAATATCCGGAAAAGCAATTCGCCATTTACGCCATTGCAATCGAAAAGATTCTCTTCCCACACCAAATTTTGGATCATTGCCAGCTGCATCTTCGGCGATAAATCTATCGATTGCGCTCTCATCGCCTTGATTCCAAATTTGCTCAAAGAATTGACGCACGATCTCTTTATTCTTAGCAAGATCAGCCATAGTCACTCTTTTCCAAATAATTATTCAACAAATCTCAATGTAAGAAGAGTTTAAGACTAATGCGATCACTTTGGCAACTAGTTGGCAGACATTTGCTACATTTACTTAAAACATCTAACACACTTTGCATCAACGGGAATAGATGAAAAAATCATTTAGATGGGTAGTGAAGATGAATTAGAAAACATTAGAATCTTCACAAATATAAGGCTTTGGGCTGATTAATCACTCAAGATTTGGCTCATTTGGCTGAATCTGCTTGTTTTATGCGAAAATACCTCATGCCCATTTTAGGTAAATCTATGGAGTCGGAGATTTTCCAGATTCCAGAGGTATTTCAAAAAATCCTAGATAACTCAAAACAGTTCGACATTCTGCCTAATATTTTTAAAAATAATGATTTTAGATCTGTGCAAATTCTGGCCCGCGGAACCTCAGATAACGCCGCGCATTTTCTAAAGTACTTAATCGAGACCAAAATAGGATTACCAGTAGGCCTTACCTCTCTGTCCTCAGTGACTATTTACGGGACACAACTTAAATTTGAGAACACCTTGGTAATTGCAATATCTCAGAGTGGTCAATCATCAGATTTGATCAAGTACTCAAGCGCAGCCAAAGCTGGTGGTGGATTTTTAATAGCCATGACAAATGATGATCTCTCCCCGTTAGCCGCGACTGCAGATATCCATATCTCACTGCTAGCTGGTAAGGAAATAGCAGTTGCTGCGACGAAAAGCTATGCCGCCGAACTTTTATGTTCACTTCTACTGGTTAATTGCTGGCTAAATCAAAGCACTCAAGTTCAACAGATCCAATCAATCATTAAGCAAGCAAACTCTTTAATTACAAATAGTAATTTGGTCGCCAAAGCGGTTGAATCTGTTAACTCACAAGATGAAATTGTGGTTCTTGGACGTGGATTTTCCTACCCAAATGCCAAGGAGTTTGCATTAAAAATTCAAGAAACTAGCAAGGTTTCAGTGCAAGGTCTATCCATTGCTGATTACATGCATGGACCAATTTCGGCTTTGACATCAGACACTCATTTATTTGTGTTAGCCCAAAATGATTCTGACCTAAGTTTTGTAAAGGAGTACATAAGCCAGATCAGAAGTAGATCACCAAAAATTTACTGGATAGGCACCTCCTCACTTGCCCAATCTGATGAGATAGTGATCGAAGGATCTGCTACTGGCAATGAGATTTACAATTGCATTATCGACTGCATAATTGGTCAGCGCTTTGCTTTGGAGTTTGCAAGAAAAAATGGTTTGGATCCAGATAGCCCAACCGGCTTAAACAAAGTGACATTAACAAACTAATGTCTGAAACAGTTATCTACTTTGATGGCGGTGGTGGTGGCATCCGGGCGGCTGCAAGTATTGATGGCGTTAAAAAAGCCCACAAAGATTTCACTGGTATTACACCAGGAGAGGCCTCGCTGATAGATTATTTGGCAAATGTAGTGATCAACTTTGCAAATACATTTGAGGGTGAGATCTCCAGAGCAGTACTTGCCGTGGCAACCTTGCCCGCTGATACCCAGAGTTACCAAGGTATTGCAAACTTAGTCTTCAAAAATAGCAAAGTGAAAGAGCTTTGGATCTGTAGTGACTCAGTAAGTTCATGTGCGGCTACTATCGAAACTGATGGCGTAGTGATTACCGCCGGTACCGGAATTACCGCATTAGCTGTTGGTAAATCTGGCACTTTGTTGCATTCATTATCTGGTGATGGCCATTTAATTGGCGATGTAGCTAGTGCTTACTGGATTGGTCGAATGGGTTTAAATTACGCAGTGCGTTCAAGTGATGGACGCGATCAAACTCCAGGATCTGCCCAGTTACTTGAAGTTGCCTGCCAACATTTTAAAGCTGATCCATACCATCTGCCTCATATTGTTCACCAAACTAATCGAGCTGTTAACGCCATCGCGCAGTTCGCTAAGTTAGTAAATGACTTGGCAACTACTGGAAATACTAAGGCAATTGAGATCATTGATATGGCTGGGGATGAAATTACTTTAATTGCCGAGACAGCAAAGCGTNTTTGTGAGGGCGGTAAGGATTTCCAAGTCGCCTTGTTAGGTGGAGTACTGGCAGAAGGAACGATGGTTTATAAAAATTCCGTCTCAAAAATGCAATCGCGTGGACTGCAGGTACATAAATCCAATAAAACTCCATTAGATGGGGCAAATATTCTTGCAACTAGCAAAGATGCAGGTGTCTACGCTCCATTGATCAAAATATATAGGGCAAGTTAATAATGAAACCCAAATACATAGACTTACAAGTTAATGGTCATGGCGGTGTTGATTTATTGTCAGCAAAGAGTGCCGATGAGATTAGAGTAGTAAGTCGTTCGCTATATAAAAATGATGTTGCTGGTTATCTGCCAACCATCATTACATCCTCTTTAGAATCTGCAGTTAAAGCAATCAAATTAATTGAACAGGTCCGAAAAGATCCTAAATCTGGTGAAGCGTTAATACTGGGCATACACTTAGAGGGGCCTTTTATTTCTACTGAAAAAGCTGGTGTGCATCCAAAAGAGTTTATTACACCGCCCAATTTAGATCACTTAAAGGCTTTACTAGCAGCTGGCTTAATAAAGCAGGTCACCCTTGCACCAGAAGTTTCGGGCGCAATTGATTTGATAAAGTTTTTAGTAGACCAAAACATCCTAGTTTCACTTGGTCATTCAAATGCCACTAAGGCCCAAGCAATCGCCGGTTTTGAGGCTGGCGCTAAGAGCGTTACCCACTTATTCAATGCGATGCCAAAGCCACCAGAACAAGGTTTAAGCGATGCTGCAATTGAAAGACCAGATGTAGTTATCCAGATAATTGTTGATGGCGTGCATGTTTCCGATCAACTTTTGTCCCAAACCTTGCCAAAAATCAAGGACCGCTTCATCATCACAAATGATGCCGTTGCTGCTGCAGGATTAGGAGAAGGAAATTTCACCTTTGGTGATATCAGCGTCGTGGCAAAGGATGGTCAGGCACGCAGCATTGAAGGAAAATTGGCGGGCGGTATTGCAAATATGGCTGACTCAATAAAGCGCTTAGCCACACTTGGTATTTCAAATGAAATTGCAGTTGCAAGTGCAACTACCAGACCTTGTGACTTAATTGGGGTTAGCTATGAATCAGTTATTAACCACTTTAACTAATTTTTCAAATATTTGATCGATTTCACTTTTGACCTGAGTGCTTAGAATTGTTCTAACTGGACCTCGTTGACGGGCTGAATCAAAAATACCCTGCTTAACAAGTAAGTATTTTTCAACTGCAACGTAACCATCAATATTTTGCTGAAATGCAACTAACTGCGAGACTAAATCGTGAATCCTCTGAGCAAGCTCCAAATCATTACTTTCTAAGCAATCCCAAAGTTTAATGATCGCCCAAGGTATTTCACCACCCGGCATCGTGCCCATTAACCCCAGTGGATGAGTGTCTAATAAATCGATGCCGCTTTGACCTTCAAATATCTTTGCTTGCCCCTTTGCGATTTCTTGTAAGGCAGCAGCTCGCTCTTTAACCGGCTTTGCCTCCGGCTTGAATTGAACTCGATCGGTTCCATATTTTTCAATTAGATCTCCGTATAACTGAAGATCTAATGGTTGACCCATGTAATTACTTGCATCTTGAACAATCAATGGAATCTTCACGGCTTCAATTATTGCTGCGTAGTAGGTATAAATTTCAGATGAGGTTGCAGGAAATGATGCTGGGGGTGTTGCCATAAGAGCGGTAGCACCATCTGCCTCAGCTGATCTAGCCAGTGCGGTCGCAATTGCAGTGCTCTCACCGCCTACGCTGACAATTAATGGAACTCGCTTATCAACAATTTTAAGCACTACTTGCCATTGCCCTCGGCGCTCATCAGCAGTAAATCGCATTACCTCTGAAACCATTGCTAGGACTAAACCTTTAACACCGCTGGCAATTAACCAATCTATCTCTCGCTTTAAAACATCACTATCAATATTGTCGTTTTTATCCAAGGGAGTTTGAATTACGCAATAAACGCCTCGCTCCACGGCACTCCCCCTCTAGAGTTAGAAACAACTTTAAACTCAATTAATTCTTAAGCGCACTCTTTATATTATCTAAATCAGATTTTCTCATAGTATCTAAAAGATAAAAATCAATCTCCTTTACGCCCAGGCTTACTAAGGCATCTACCTTTTGTAACAAATTGTTAGCACTTGTGCAATCTGGATAAGTTGGTCTAAGTATTGCGGTAATTTCTGGAGCCACATTCTTTAAGTAATTAGAGGCGAGGTTAGCTACCTGATCACTTTGCGGCCGGTAAATTAAAGGTTCATATCGATTAATAATCTGGCTAATTTGAGAATTATCTATACCAACCTGCCAGCTATTTGAGATCGCATCTTCAGAGCTCATATCCAAAAGTGGCGATTGATCCACAAAATTTAAGGTGATCTCAGCTTTTCGAGTAACTTCTGCTATTTTTTTATAAAGATTAGCTACAACTTGTTCCCGGCTAGCAAGGTATTTAAGAATTGGTTCGCCAACAATCTCAGCTAGTGTTTGTTTATCTAACTTGCGACCAAGCCAAGGATCCTTATCGTCAAAGACTGCCAGTAGCAAAGATGAAACTTTTGCTACTAAAGCAGCTAGATCTGAATTCTGCTCCTCGTAGTTTTTCTTGCAATAAGTACAAAAACATAAAGCAAATAGGAATTCGGTAATCGAGCTTAACTCTATGAAAAATCGCTCATGGTGCTCACCATGTCGTGCGCCATGGAAATGTAAGGACTCAGCTCGAATGCCACTAATGCCTCGGCTAGCTAAATCTCGCGTCATGCCAAGTGCGTATTGAGCCACCGCTGGATTTGCCGGGCAAAGCTCTGAGAGAAACTTATTGCCTAATACATTGGTAACTACCGAATCTGGATGAGCCATACCAATCGCTGAGTTATGCATGTATACAGCCCAAGCATTAACTTGAAAGTCATTCTCACCGGCAACCTTAAGTACTGAATCTAAAACCTGGTTGGTAGGTAATTGATCTTTTAGATCCGGTTTAATGGCATTTGCTTCATAGGCTTGGTTATCAACTTTGTAGTAATGAAACCCATCCGATAAGTACTCAAGTTGAGGACCTTGGCGAAGTAAAAGATCGCGACTGCTGTGGTAATTAAGCGCTAGGTTTATTCCAGAAAACCCATAACTTTTTAACTCTGGAATAACCTTTTGTGCTGGCTCTCTAAAGAATGTGTAAGCAAGGGTGAAGGCGTTTGATTTAATCGCACTCATTTCACGCTACCGGCAGTTAACCCACCAACTAGATACTTCTCAATCGAGATAAATAGAATAACTACAGGGATAATTGCAATTATTGTTGAGGTAAACAAATACTCCCAAGCAATGTCATATTGACCAATAAATTGAGTCAGTCCAACCGGTAAAGGCTTTTTATCAACTGAGCTAATAATTGTCAGCGCTATTGTAAATTCATTCCACGCTGCCACAAATGTAAAGATGATTGCCGTAACTACGCCTGGTAGGGCAATTGGAATAGTTATCTTTCGTAACGCTTGAATTCTTGTGCAGCCATCAATTAGCGCAGCCTCCTCAATCTCAGTTGGAATGCTTGAGAAAAAGCCAGCCAGTAACCAGATTGAAAACGCAAGATTAAATCCAGCATTTAACACAATTAATGCAATGTATGAATCTAACAGTTTAAAGAAATCGACCTCTCTAAATATTCCAATGATCAAAGCAGTGGGTGAGAACATTTGGGTTGCAAGTACTAATAGTAAGAATGCCCCTCGCAGTTTGAACTTATACCTTGCTAAGAAGTAAGCCGCTGGTAGTGAAACTAATAAAACCAATATGGTTGCGCAGATCGCAACAATCAAGCTTGATTTAAGAAAGCTAGCAATTGGTGCGTGTGACCATACATCAATGTAGTTCCGCCATTGCCAAACTTGAGGCAAATGTGTGGATGGCGTTGCATATAACTCATCATGGGATCGCACCGATGTTAAGAACATATTTATATAAGGGTAAACAAAGAACCAAGCTAGAAAGTAAGCACCGGCCATGGTGGCCACTTTCTTTGGAGTAAATTTCTTTGCCTTTAGATTTTTCATATTTCAGTCCTAGTCGCCTTGGTAACTCTCAAATAAAGTCCGACAATCATCATGATCACAATAAAGTTAAATACTCCAAGCGCTGTTGATTGGCCCATGTTCGACTCAATAAATGCCAACTTATAGGCAAGTGTTGTGGTGGTATCGGTGTCATAACCAGGTCCACCGCGAGTCATAATCCAAATAATTGGAAATGAGTTAAACACGTTAATTAAATTGATAATTGTGGCAATTAGAAGTGCATTTCTTAACAATGGAAACTTAATTTGACGATAGATCTGCCAGTTACTTGCCCCATCAACTGAAGCAGCCTCAATTATGTCATTTGGTATTGATTGCAATCCAGCTAGAAGTACAAAGGAAGTAAAGGGAATGGATACGAAAACAGCTACCGCCATTAGAAAATAAAATGAGCTACCTGGGTTATTTACCCAATCAACTGGCTCACTGATCAAGCCCAATTGTGTCAGCGTTAAATTCAACTCACCGGAGTAAGCATCTAAAATCCATGTCCAAATCATTGATGTCATGACCACTGATGCAGCCCATGGGAAGATCAATGCCCAGCGCACATACTTGCGACCTGGGAAATTTTGATTTATCAACTGTGCAGTTGGCAGTGAGAGAATTACAGTGAAGAAAACAATTCCAAAAACCCACAAAATAGTTCTTCGTGCTACCGGATATATGTCTGGGTTGGCGAGTAATTCGCGGTAATTTGTTAAGCCATTAAAGTCGAGCAAGCTTCCGGCTGCAGAAATGTCAGTAAAAGAGATCCGAACTAATTCAATTACCGGCCAGATCACCACAAGGGCAATCAATACCAGGGCCGGTCCAATCCAAGGTAGAGCGCTTGCTAAGGAAACATCATGAGTGGCAACCTGCTTTTTTGATTTAGCCGCAGTGCTCTTTGCCAACAATCTGCTACTCAAGGCTCCTCATTTCAAAACAAATATTTGATTTCAATCATACTAAATGATTTATAAGTCAGACCTGAGAAAAATTCTCAGGTCTGACTTATAAGAGATTACTTGGTAACTACCGTTAGGTAATTACTTAGTTCCTGCTGCTACAGCTGTTTTCTGGAGTGAATCCAAAACGGTCTTTGAATCCTTTGTAATGCCAGTACCAATTTGTGTGGTGATCTTGGCAACTACTGTTCCCCATGAACCTAGAGTTCCTGGATAGAAAATAGCGTTTGGAAGCTGCTCAATGAATGGAAGCAATGATGAATCCACTTCAGTTGATGCTGACTTCGTTGCAGGAATGAAACCACCGGCAGCCTTTAGGAAGCCTGCGTAGTTTTTGCCTTCAAACAAGAAGTTTAGATACTTAGAAACAGCATCTTGGTTTCCTGTCTTCTTAAATGCCATGAAGTAATCCTGAACGCCAAGAGTTATTGGCTTCTTACTTGCATTGGCAGATGGGAATGGTGCAACACCGTAGTCAACCTTGCTCTTGTAATCCTTCAATGTTGAAGGGAAGAACACGGAAGCATTGATCATCGCTACTTTGCCTTGGCTAAATAGCTTGAATGCATCGGTACGGTTAGTTGAAGCTGGGTTTGGTTGTGTGTAACCAGCCTTTACCCAAGCCTTTAATTGATTCAAAGTTTCAAGATTAGCCTTTGAGTTAATAACCCACTTGCCTGCGGCCTCATCAAAGTAACGTCCACCATTTCCGCCAGCCCAGATTTGGAACTCAGCTTGAGCCTCTTCTGAACCTAGTGGAATTGCTAATGGATAGACCTTTGAACCGTACTTAGCTTTGATCTTCTTTGAAGCAGCAGTTACCTCAGCCCAGGTTGTTGGGATCTTGGTATTGCCAGCGCCGTAGAAAAGAGCCTTGTTAATAAAGAACATACGTGCTGATGCTAGATCTGGAACAGCATACTCAACACCGTTGTACTTTGAGTTATCGCGGAAAGCGGTAACGAAGTCAGAAAGTTTAGCCTCAGTGAACAGGTCGCTGGTCTTATATAGCAGACCTTCGGCCGCAAACTCTGAGAATGTATTTAGGTTCAGCACATCAGTGAACAGATCGCTGGTCTTATAAGCAGACCTTCGGCAGCAAACTNTGAGAATGTATTTAGGTTCAACACATCTGGATATGACTTGGTTGAGATATAAGTACGTCCCTTAACCAAGATGTCATCCCAACTTAGGTTCTCATGTTCAACTTTGATGGTTGGGTTAGCAGCCATAAAGCGAGCATTTAGATCCTTGTAGTAAGCAGGCATATCATCTGTGTAGTTAGGTGTAACAACTTTAATTGTTACGGTGTTAGCTTGTGCTGGTGCAGCTGTCAAAGCACCTGCAACCAATCCAAGTGAAGCCAGCGCAGCAAAACTACGCGTGGTTAGTTTTTTCATTTATTAGTCCTCCTAGGATCCCACGTGCTTGTGGGGGAGGCTTAGCCCACCACTATTTTCAAAATCAGGCAAGTAGCAGGCTTGGCTGAGAAAATAACGCTTTTGTTTTAATGGGGCTAATAATGAGCCCCAACCTGNCCTTAACCTACTTTTCTGACTCCAACCCCAGGAGTTGCTTGGGTGCGCTGGCCTTGCTTTAAAGTTGCAATGCCACTAATCCAAACCATTTCAAATCCAGCTGCAGGCAATCTAGGTGTCTCATATGTTGAGCGATCCAAAACAGATTGATCATCAAATAAAACCATATCTGCTTTCATGCCAACTTTAATAAAACCACGATCTGTTAATCCAAGTCGCTTTGCTGGTCTGCCAGTCATTCTTGCTATCGCACCATGCATTGTTAAAACTTTTTCTTGCCTGGCGTAAACACCAAGATATCGAGCGAAGGTACCAAAGCCGCGTGGATGTGGACGATTGCCAGTTAATATGCCATCACTACCAACCATGTGGCGAGAATCTTGCATAATCGCTCTCACATTTGGTTCATGTCCTGCAAAAATTACGCAAGATGCCTTGAGCTCTTCATCAATAATAAATCTAAATAGAAATCTCAACTTTTTTATCAACTAACTTAGCTGCTGAAACTAAATCCATTCCAACAAACTTGAGATTATGAGGTTTTTCAACTCCGGCAATATTTATCGCCGGCCAATTAACTACCCCGCCTTGATTACCATCACTGCCAGATATNGTTAATTCATGAATCACTTTAAGGCGATTGTCCATTACTGCTAATCGCTTAATAGTTTCCTTTGAGCCACCTGCCTGNACCCAAGAAGGCAGCAATGCATGTAGGTAGGTTGAGCCAGCTAAGTATGGGTAGGTATCTAAGGTGACATCCACACCTTGTTTTTCAGCAATTTGAATCTGTTCAAATAATAAGTCAGTTTTCCCATGAAAATTTGAGTGGCTCATATGACAATGAGTTAGATGAAGTGGGGATTTAGATAATTTAGCGATATCTAAACACTCAACAACTGCATCTAGGAATTTAGCACCGTAATTACGATGATGTGGGGCGTAGTAACCACCAAACTGTGCGACAACTTTGCAAAGCTGCACAATCTCATCATCATTTGCATACATCGCTGGGGTGTAGGTAAGTCCTGCTGATAAGCCAAAGGCGCCTTGTTCCATCCCCTGCTGAGTTAACCGCTTCATCGCTGCTAACTCATCAGCTGATGCATACCCTGGTTGATTACCTCTGACTAACATTCGAACTGAACCATGCGGAATTAAATATGCAACATTTACCGCGCATCCTTGATCAACTCGAGCCAAATACTCACCCACGGTGTGAAAATCCCATTTGAGATCTTTTGGATCTGAGTTCCAACCAAATAGCTGCTCACGTAGTTCAAGAAGGCTCTCTGGATTACTTGGCACATAACTAAGTCCATCTTGGCCAACTACCTCAAGAGTCACGCCCTGTGTGACCTTAGCTAAATGTTGTTTATCGGTAAGTACTGCTAAATCTGAGTGTGCATGCATATCAATAAATCCAGGAGCGAGAGTTAAGCCAGAGCCATCAATTACCTTGCCCTCTTCAGCACCTTTTAATATTGAACCAACCTGTGAGATAACACCATTTGTAACTAAGAGATCTTGGCGAAGCGCGGGCGTATCACAACCATCAATTATCTTTGCCCCTCGGATGGTGAAGGTATTTTCACTCATTTGTTTTAATCAGAACCTTCAACCATCTTAAACATAGGTGCATAGCCAGCTAACAATCCACCATCAACTACAAACTCACTTCCACTAATCCAGGCCGCCTTATCTGTTAGTAAAAATAAAACCGCCTCAGTTACATCAGCAGGTGTTCCAACTCGACCAAGTGGATACCAAGGTTTTAATTTTTCAAAAATTTGTGGATTTCTATCCACCCGCTCTTGCCAAGCATCGGTAGCAATTGTTCCTGGCACCACAGTTGTGCAGCGAATGCCATCTGGGCCATATCTAACTGCCACAGTTCTAGTTAACGCGTGTATGCCAGCCTTTGCCACGCTATAGGAATCACTGCCAATCATCGCCTTGGCATTTACCGTGCCAATATTTACTATGCAGCCAGCCTTGCGTTTAATCATCCCGGGCAAGGTGGCTTTAATTGTTANAAAGCTACCGGTTAGTGTTACAGCCAGTGTGCGGTTCCAGACCTCAAGCGAGGTTGCTAGCAGATCTTCTGGATCATGAATCATTGCATTATTAACTAAGCAGTCAATCTGACCAAAATCTTTTTCAATCAGGGCAAAATTCTTAATGATCTCACTCTCTGATGAAACATCGGTCTTATAACCCTTAGCTGTTATGCCCATCGCAGAGATCTCTTTAACTGTTGCATCCAGATTTTCTGCAATCAACTCAACTAATGCCACTTTGGCACCGCGAGAGCCAGCACCTATTGCAATCTGGCGACCAATTCCTCGGCCAGCGCCAGTAACAACAACTACTTTGCCCGCTAAATCTTGTGCAATTGTCATATTATGAATTTCAGATCGCTACTACAAAATCAATTTCAACTAATATATTAATTAAATCTGAACCAACTGTGGTGCGAACTGGAAACGGGGCTGAGAAAAACTCCCGGTAAACCGCATCATATGCAGCAAAGTCTCGATTAACATCTTGTAAGTGAGCAGTTACCTTTACAACATCTGCAAACTTTGCACCCTTTACATCCAAAATCTTTTGCAAGTTTTTTAAAGTCTGTCTAGTTTGCTCAGCTACCCCACCATCAACAATCTTGCCGGTAGCTGGATCAACTGGACCCATGCCGCAGGTATACAAGAAACCGTGGGCAGCTACACCGTGTGAGTAAGAACCACCTGGCGCTGGTGCTTGGCTGGCATTGATATGTTCGATCTTCATTAGCTCTCCTTAGGTTATTTTGCGATTAGAAAAATGTGTACAAGCAATCTACAACATCATAATTGTCGTTGACTAGTGGAATCAACCGCCATTTATCAAATGTAGTGCAAGGGTGAGAAATACCCAACCCAATTAACTGCGATACTGCAAAATCCTGCTTACTTCTTAAGTAGCCATGCTGGTCATTTAATTTCTCAATCTGACCAGAAAAACCGGTTAAGCCAGCTGCATATCGGGCAAAGGGAATTGGATTATGCAGATCATTGCCAATATCTCTTTTGCCAAGATTTAGTACGCCAAAATTTTGCTCTGGTGAACTTATTATCTGTGCCCAAACCTCAATAGCTGCGTCAAAAGTTTGCTCTGAGTTTCGAAATGGATATATCTCTTCATAATACTTACTGTCGTGGGTGACATAACCCCCACTGCGCAGTAGCAAAATCTTTGGTTTAGCAAATTTATTTAGCTCATCAGCGACAATCTCAAAGTAGGCGCTGCCACCTGCGGTAATAATAAATACTTCATCGCTCTTGTATGAATAAGCCAGATCAGCTGCTGCCACAATCTTCTGGCAAAACTTACTTATTTTTTTCTCACCTTTTTTATTTCTAGCTGCCTGTGGCACCGCTCCCTCAAAGCCGGTCACACCACGTAGTTTCAATCTACTATCTGCGGCAATAGCGCTGGCAATTAATGCCACATCAGCTAACTCCCTCACACCAGCGCGTCCATCATCGGTGCCTATTTCAATAAATAGGTTTTGTTCTCCTTGGTCTGGTGTGTGTTTTTTTACAATCTCCAACCCGGCTAAAGAGTCAACATAAAATATGATTTCAGCCTGCTTGTCTTTATTGATCTTTGAGATAGCACCGATCGC
>B570J29596_1000022_pt1 | contig 13837 bp, 10 predicted proteins | sample LakMenEpi25Jul11_FD_29596 | JGI IMG/M metagenome (IMG submission 29596)
CCAACAATCGAAACAGCTACTCCAACAATTAGTAGTAAGCCCATTCCAATTTCAATCCATGGCAGGACAAAACCTAGAAAATTTGCTAAACCAACTGGCAGCATTTCATAAGCTCGAACTGACATCGCAGATTTTTGTAAGTTACCAATCTTTAATCCACCAGCGGCCAGCAAAACACCGCCTAGACCCAGGCGTGCAAGTAAAGTCAACCAAGGTTGATAAAGTTTAAACTTATCTTGCATCACGAACTCCTTCAGATAAAGATTTTGCTAATTGCTTAATCTTTTTCAAGCCACTTCTACCAGAACCATGTTCTTGAACTATCTTAATAAAGGCAGAGCCAACAATAACTCCATCTGCATACTTTGCCACTTCTCGCGCTTGCTCCTTAGTAGAAACTCCCAAACCAACTGCAACTGGTGTATTACTAACTTTTCTAATGCGCTCAACAAGTGACTTAGCGTTTCCTGAGACTGCATCACGAGTTCCAGTAACCCCCATCAAGCTTGCTGCGTAGATAAAGCCTGAACAGTTGGCAGTGACTTTGGACAACCGCTCATCAGTAGTACTGGGTGCTACAACATAAATACTGTCAATAGAATTCTTGATTGACTCTCGATGCCAATCTGCTGATTCCTCCACCGTTAGATCAGGAGTAATGACGCCACTACCTCCCATTTTGGCAACCATTTGGGCAAAATTTGCACAACCGTATTTTTCGATCGGGCTCCAGTAACTCATAATCATTGCAGGCACCTTATGTTGCGCAGTAATTCGAAGCAGTTCAAAAACTTCTTTAGCTCCTGCTCCATTTTTTATTGCCTCTTCTGAAGCAGCCTGAATCACCGGGCCATCCATAACTGGATCTGAGTATGGGTAGCCAATTTCAATTGCATCGACACCACCGTCGATCATGCTTTTTATAATTTTTGCAGAACTCTTTTGGTCAGGATAACCTGCCGGGAGATAACCAATTAATGCCGCACGATTTTCTGTTTTAGCTTTTGCAAACATTTTTTCTAAGGTGGTACTCATTAACTAGGTAGTCCAAAGTATTCAGCTGCTGTTTGCACATCCTTATCGCCACGACCCGATAAGTTAATCAAAATTGTGGCTTCTTTTCCTAATTCATTACCTATTTCTAACGCTCCTGCCAACGCGTGGGCAGTTTCAATTGCCGGAATGATTCCTTCTGACTTGCATAACAAAGAGAAGGCATACATTGCTTGATCATCTGTTATAGAACGGTACTCGGCTCTACCAATGTCATTGAGATATGCGTGCTCAGGCCCTACACCGGGGTAATCCAAGCCAGCTGAGATTGAATGTGATTCAATCGTTTGTCCATCGGAATCTTGCAGAACATAAGAACGAGTACCGTGGAGAACACCAGGCTTACCGCCAGAAATTGTTGAAGCATGCAACCCTGTTTCTATTCCTTTACCGCCAGCTTCTAAACCAATTAATCGCACGGACTTGTCATCAATGAATGGGTGGAATATTCCAATTGCATTTGAACCGCCGCCAACGCAGGCTAAAACAGCATCAGGAAGTTTGCCGGTTAGGGCTAATACTTGCTCCCTAGCTTCTACGCCAATAATTCTTTGAAAATCCCTGACCATCGTTGGAAACGGATGCGGACCAGCGACAGTACCGAGTAAGTAATGAGTCGTTGAAACATTAGTAACCCAATCACGCATCGCCTCGTTGATTGCATCTTTCAATGTTTTAGATCCTTGAGTAACAGGAACCACTGTTGCACCCAGAAGCTTCATTCTGGCAACATTTAAAGATTGCCTTTTTGTATCAGCCTCTCCCATATAAACAACACACTCAAGGCCAAATAATGCTGCTGCAGTTGCTGAAGCAACACCATGCTGACCTGCGCCGGTTTCTGCGATAATCCTCTTCTTACCCATTCTTTTTGTTAAGAGAGCTTGTCCTAAAACGTTATTTATTTTGTGACTACCTGTGTGATTCAAATCTTCGCGCTTCAAAAGTATTCGGGCCCCACCTGCATACTCAGCAAATCTCTTGGCATCGGTCAAAATGCTTGGTCGACCGGTATAAGTTTTATGAAGCTCNGTTAACTCGGCTTGAAACTTTGGATCNGCCTGGGCTGATANATGAGCAGCTGCTAATTCATCNAAGGCAGCNATCAATGCCTCGGGNACAAATCGGCCGCCGTAAGGACCAAAATGTCCAGTTACATTTGAATCTAAATCGTCAGTTTTTTTACCAGTTGCCATAGTTGTAGTTTATTGGCTCCCTACCGGTTTAGAAGTTCTTTAATCGTATGAACTGGATTACCTGCTTTTACTAAGCTCTCGCCAATCAAAACCGCATTTGCGCCTAATCTCTCAACTAATGCAACCTGCTTGCGAGTACTAATTCCAGATTCAGCCACCTTTATAAGATCTTTAGGCAATTCGGGGAGAATTGACTCAAAGACCTTCTCACTAACCTCTAATGTCTTAAGGTTTCTTGAATTAACACCAATAATTTTCGCACCAATTTCTATGGCTTTTTCCGCTTCATCCATGTCATGGATTTCAACTAATACATCCATCCCTAACTCTGTTGATAGCTGGTAGAAATCTTTTAATTGAGAGTTTGAAAGACCAGCCACAATTAGCAGAATCAAATCAGCGCCCAAAATACGTGACTCAAAAACCTGAAATTCAGTAACTATAAAATCCTTTCGTAATACTGGAAGGTCTATTGCAGNTCTAACGGAGATCAAATCGGCAATNCTTCCTTTAAATCTGCGCTCTTCAGTTAAAACACTTATCAGGTCTGCTCCTCCCTCTTGATACTTTTCCGCAAGCAACTGAGGATCAGGAATCGCAGCTAACTCCCCTTTACTAGGTGAAGATCGCTTTACCTCCGCTATCAATCGCATCCCAGGCTGATTCAAAGATTTATAAGCTCCTCTTAATGGCGGTGCGTTTTCAATCTGTTCACGTAATTGGCTTATTGGCACAACTCTTTTTTCAACATCCTCTAGAACACCTTCAATAATTACTTTTAAAACATTTGAATCACTCATCAGTTGGGTCTACTCCCTCCGATAACGAGTTCCATTTACTCCGGGGTTTTTTATCATACTTATTCATCGCTCCTCGCTTACTTAAACGAAAAATCAAAAACCCAGCTACGACAATGATGATTAAACTTCCAACGACCGACTCTCTCATTTTGCACCAGCCATAGCATTTGCCGTAGCGATGGCTCCCAAGACTGCAGCAGCTTTATTAATACACTCTTGGTTNTCAGATGCTGGATCTGAATCGGCAACAATTCCAGCGCCGGCCTGTACATAAGCAATTCCATCTTTTATCACTGCAGTTCTAATTGCAATGCAGGCATCTATGTTTCCTGTGAAATCAAGGTAACCAATTGTTCCCCCATAAACGCCACGTCTAGTTGGTTCATGCTCTTCAATTATTTCCATCGCTCTAGGTTTTGGGGCACCAGATAATGTGCCAGCTGGAAATACTGAGAACAAAGCTTCAATTGGTGAGGTTTTTGGTAACAGTTTTCCTACAACTGTGGAAACAATATGCATTACATGAGAATACTTTTCAATCTGCATAAATTGAGTTACTTCAACTGACCCTGGCTTACAAACTCTGCCCAAATCATTTCTGCCTAAATCAACTAACATCAAATGCTCAGCCCGTTCCTTAGGATCTTTTAGAAGTTCATCGGCGATGACCTGATCCTGCTGGCTATCTATTCCCCGCGCTCTAGTTCCTGCGATTGGATGAATTACTACATCATCACCGGTCACCTTAACCAAAGCCTCTGGGCTTGATCCCACAATTGATAAACCATCGTTGAACCGAAATAGATACATATATGGACTTGGGTTTTGTTCACGTAATACTCGATATAGATCAAAGGGTTCAGCTAACGCTGGCATGGAAAATCGCTGTGACAAAACAACCTGGAACGCCTCGCCAGATTTGATCTCCTCTTTAATTAATTTAACCTTGGCGATGTAGCTCTCATCAGTTGTATTTCGATCAAACTCCGGTGACTTACGGCTTTGCAGATCTAAATACTGATCCTGGCTCGGCTTTGTTAAATCTTCCTCCATTTTATTTAAGCGCTCTATCGCTGTTTGGTATGCCAAATCCACTCGCTCAGAACTGCCATCCCAATTTATGGCGTTTGCTATCAAAGTAATCTCACCTAGATGATGATCAAAAACTGCTAAATCAGAGGTGAGCATCATCGCTATTTCCGGAATTGCAACATCTTTTTTAGAATGATTTGCCAACTTTTCAAGCCGGCGAACAATTTCATAACTTAAATAACCCACTAGCCCACCGGTAAGTGGCGGTAAACCCTCCATCTTTGGTGACTTTAAATGTGCAGTAGAAATTCTCAGCGCATCAAGAGGATCAATATCTGTTGGAGCTCCAGCTGGCATTACACCTACCCAAGTGGCCAATCCATTTGCTTCAGTTAAAGTGGCTTGGCTATTGACGCCAATAAACGAGTATCGAGCCCATATACCTGACTCAGCTGATTCAAGTAAAAAAGTTCCAGATCTATGGTTTGTTAGTTTGCTATAGATAGATAATGGAGTTTGGTTTTTATCAATGATTTTCCTTGATACGGGGATTACATTGAAGTTGCGCGCATACTCGCGAAACTTATCCAATGATAAATCTGTCTCTTCCACTTGCCTATTCTGCCGTAATTAGCCAGCAGCTGGCGCCGCTTATTTATAGCAAGTATCTAAGGCTTCAATGAGGTTGATTTGACCTGCGTATAACGCCTTTCCTACCACTACGCCATCGATTCCGATCTGACGCAACTTTGCTAAATCAGAGAGCGCTCCTACTCCACCACTTGAAACAATTGAGGATGAACTCTTCTGCTGGATTTTTGCCAGTAAGTTAAAGTTTGGTCCAATCATTGTTCCATCACTTGTATTTTCCGTTACTACATACCTTTTGCATCCAGCAGCTTCCAATTTGCTTAAACTCTCCCAAAGATCCCCAACAACTACCCCACTTCCTCTTGCAGTTAACACCTCATCAGCAACATCTAGTGAGATACAAACCCGATTTGAGTGTGTTTCTAGAATTGATTCAACCCAATCCATATTCAATAGTGCTGATGTGGACAGATTGATCCACTTTGCACTAGTGGTCAANGATAAATTAAGAATCTCTTGATTGGCTATTCCCCCTGATAATTGGGTATCTACCCCTGCTGAGTTAATCAAATTAGAGATCAGATCAAAATTACTCCCAGTGGAATAAGCTGCATCTAAATCAACNAGATGAATCCATTTACATCCAGCTGAAGTAAATGACTCAATTACTTGCTGCGGCGAACCCTTNTAATAATTTTCAGCAATATCGATTGNTTGAGTTATTTGGCCAGATTTAATATCTACAGCCGGTAAAAACTCAAGAGGCTTCATTTTACTTTCACACCACTAAGCAATCTGGTCCTAGAACTGTTTTTAGATCTGCACTTAACCCTGGTGAAGATGTTACTTTTAAGGCCTCATCTAATTTTAGAATTGTTCTTTTCTCACCATCGATTAATCTCAAATGCACCTCTCTGGCTCCAGGATGTGACTTTAAAATCTCACTCATTCGATCGATTACTGGTGGCGTGCACCGTGAAGCCTCCATAGAAATAATCAATGGACCAGTTGGCACCTGCTTTAAATCTGGCAATGTTAAATCCAGAGCTGAAATTCTAGGTGGCTCTTCTCGTTTATCGACTCGACCCCGAATGGCAACAATACGATCTTCAACCAGATTTACGCCATGAGTTGCGTACGAGTTAGAGAAGAAGAGAACATCAACTGCTCCCTCTAAATCCTCCACCGTCACAATTGCCCAAGGCGTTCCTTGTTTAGAAACCTTTCGCTGAATCTGTGTTATCAATCCACCGATGTTAACTATTTGATCATGGGGTGCTTCAGATAACTGGCTAATTGAAAAGTCTGCAACAGATCTAAGAATGTGTTCTACACCTAGTAGAGGATGGTCAGATACATACAAACCTAACATCTCTCTTTCATAAGTAAGTAGCATCATTTTTTCCCACTCGCTATTGGGAATATCAAGATCTACTCCGCTAACACTTGATCCTGAATTCTCTGAGCCAAATAAATCAAACTGACCAATTGCCTCTGCACGTTTACTTTCAGTAACTGCATCCAAAGCCTCCAGGAAGACCATCATTAACCCGCGCCGGGTGTGGCTTAGCGAATCAAAAGCGCCAGCTTTAATCAGCGATTCGATTGTCTTCTTATTGCACACATGAGAATCAACCTTTACTAAGAAATCGCCAAAGCTTAAATACTTACCCTTGCTCTTTCGATTTTCAATAATTGAGGCAACAACATTCTCTCCCACATTTCTAATTGCAGTCAGGCCAAAACGGATATCACTGCCCCGCGGGGTATAGCCAGAATCAGATTCATTCACATCTGGAGGTAAAACCTTAATTCCCATTCGACGACACTCATTTAGGTACAGAGCGCTCTTATCCTTGTCATCTCGCACGCTAGTAAGCAGTGCCGCCATATATTCAGTTGGATAATTGGCTTTNAAATATGCAGTCCAAAATGAAAGCAGGCCATACCCAGCACTGTGTGCTCTATTAAATGCATAATCAGAAAATGGGATCAGGGTTTGCCAAAGTTTTTCAATTGCATCCTCTGAGAAACCATTAGCTTTCATGCCATCTTCAAAGTGAACTCTTTCTTTATCAAGAATCTTTTTATCCTTTTTACCCATCGCTTTTCGCAATAAATCAGCTCTACCAAGTGTGAAGCCGGCTACCTTACGTGCGATTGCCAGCACCTGTTCCTGGTAAACAATTAATCCATAGGTATCTTTTAGAATCTCATTTAACGGCTTATCTAACTCAGGATGAATAGCTACCGGTACCTTGCGACCATTTTTGTAATCTGCATACTTATTGTGTGAATCCTCCCCCATCGGTCCTGGTCGATATAACGCAATAACCGCAGCAATATCTTCAAAACTATCTGGAGCCATGGATCTTAAGAGTGATCGAATTGGCGCNCTATCTAATTGGAATACACCAAGAGTGTCTCCTTTTGACAATAGATCAAAGGTTTTTTGATCCTTCAATGGCAGTGTTTCTAGTACAACAGTTTTGCNCAAATTTTTCTCAATATTAATTAAACAATCATCGAGAACGGATAAATTTCGAAGTCCCAGAAAATCCATTTTAAGCAAACCGGTAGCCTCGCAAGCTCCCATATCAAACTGCGTGATAATTGCACCATCAGCCTCACGACGATGAATTGGTATTACATCCAGTAAAGGTTCCTTACTAAGAATCACTCCAGCAGCATGAACTCCCCACTGCCTTTTTAACCCTTCAATTCCNAGTGCGGTATCTACAATTCGCTTGGAATCTGGATCTGCTTCGTAGAGATTACGAAATTCAGANGCTTCGCCATATCTCTCATCATCCATATTAAAAATTCCACCTAAAGATATGTCCTTGCCCATNACTGAAGGCGGTAGNGATTTGGTTAAGCGNTCACCCAANGCATANGGAAAGCCCAATACCCNGGTNGANTCTTTAATNGCNTGCTTNGANTTAATAGTTCCGTAGGTAATGATCTGTGCTACTCGGTCATCACCATACTTACCAGTTGCATATGCNATCATTTCTGAGCGCCGTCTTTCATCAAANTCCAAATCAATATCTGGCATTGAGATACGTTCTGGATTTAAGAATCTTTCAAACAATAATCCAAACTCAATTGGATCTAAACCGGTAATACCCAATGCATAAGAGACTAAGGAACCTGCCGCTGATCCTCTACCTGGACCAACTCGAATGCCAACCTTGCGTGCATGATTACAAAGATCAGCCACCACCAAGAAGTAGCCAGGAAATCCCATTTTTATCATTACCTCTAACTCAAAGTTAAGTCGCTCCTGGTATTCAGCACTTATCTGGCCATTTAACTTTTTAGCTAAACCTTTATTTGCTTCTTTAATCAACCAACTATCCTCACTCTCCCCAGCTGGAACTGGGAATTGAGGCAATAGATTCTCTCCTTCGCGCATTGTGGTCTCACAACGTTGAGCAATTAGAAGTGTGTTATCGCAGGCTTGTGGGAAATCCTTAAACAGTTGTCGCATCTGTTCGGCAGTTTTTAAGTAAAACTCAGAGTTATCAAATTTAAAGCGTTTTGGATCAGCCAGGGTCGAGCCCGATTGTATGCACAGCATTACTTCATGTGCGGCTGCATCTTTATGGTGGGTGTAATGCAAGTCGTTAGTAGCCAGCATCGGTAAGTTAAGTTCCTTGCCAAGTTTTATCAGATCACTTAGCACCCGTTTTTCAATATCAATTGAGTGATCCATAATCTCTAGAAAATAGTTATCGGCACCAAAAATATCCCTCATTTTCGATGCGGCATTTACCGCTTCTTTATAGGCACCCATNCGCANGCGAGTTTGTATTTCACCCCCTGGGCAACCAGTGGTTGCNATAATTCCCTTCGAATACTTTGCTAGTAACTCTTGATCCATTCGCGGCTTGTAGTAAAAACCTTCTAGCGATGCCAATGANGAGAGCTTGAATAGATTAGATAAGCCCTGATTATTCTCAGCCAGCAGAGTCATGTGGGTATATGCACCGCCACCAGAAACATCATCCTCTCCACCTTCAGCCCATTTGACTCTTCGTTTATCAAATCTGGACTCGGGTGCAACGTAAGCTTCAATTCCGATAATTGGTTTTACCCCAGCCGCCTTAGCTAATTTGTGAAATTCAAAAGCACCAAAGACATTTCCATGATCTGTGATCGCAATTGCTGGCATCTCTTGCCTTGCAACCTCAGCGACTAACTCAGAAATTTTTGCAGCACCATCTAGCATCGAGTATTCGGTGTGTACATGAAGATGCACAAAACTCTCGGTGGTTTTTGAGGCTTCGGTTGAATTAGGCATGGGTGGCGAGATTACTACTGAGCGATATTTCTAGCGGGAAATATCTGAAAGTACCTCTAATGAGCGTGTCAGATCGGCTGGGTACTCAGCGGTGAAGGAAAGACGCTGGCCATTTGCCGGGTGATCAAAACCAAGTTGTTTGGCATGCAGCCAAGGCCTTGAGATGTTCAAACGTTTTGCTAAGGCTGGATCTGAGCCGTAGGTGAGATCTCCGACTAGAGGATGATGCAGCGCAGAAAGATGAACTCTAATTTGATGTGTGCGGCCAGTTTCAAGTTCAATCTCTAGCAAGGTGACCGCTGGAAAAACCTCTAATGTTTTGTAGTGAGTAATACTTGGTTTTCCATCTGCTACAACTGCAAATCGATAATCTTCCCTTGGGTGACGATCTATCGGTGCATCAATTGTGCCAACAGTTGGATCTAAATGACCTTGAGCTAAAGCATGGTAAACCTTTGTGACGGTTCTATTTCTGAACTGATCCTTAAGATTTGCATATGCAATCTCATTTTTTGCAACCACCATCAATCCTGAAGTTCCAACATCTAATCGGTGGACTACACCTTGGCGCTCAGCTGCGCCAGAGGTTGCCAGTTGATAACCAGCAGCAAAAATCGCACCAACCACTGTTGCACCTTGCCAGCCAGGGCTTGGATGCGCAGCAATTCCAACCGGCTTATCGATAACAATTAAGTACTCATCATCATAAACAACCTTTAACCCATCTACAGGGGTTGCAACCAATTTCGCTGCAGCTTTAGCTGCTGGAAGCAAAATCTCTAATTGATCATTAGAGCTAACTCGATCAGATTTTCCAACTGGCTTGCCGCCCGTTGTTACTTCACCAGATTCAATCAAACCAACAATTACATTTCGAGAAAGCCCCAGCAGTCTAGAAAGAGCCGCATCTACCCGCTCTTGATTCAATCCTTCTGGAATAGAAATACTGCGAAGCTCGCGTTCGCTCACTTTGAATCCTCATTCTTACTAAATGGAATGTTTCGCCAACTAAGTAGTGCAATTAATATTGCAGCACTTACTACTGCCATATCGGCAACATTAAAGACTGGCCAGTTAGGAAGTTGGATCCAATCAACTACCTCACCTTGCAATGCCCCTGGATCTCTAAAGATACGATCAGTCAGATTTCCAAATATTCCCCCTAAGGCCAAGCCAAGTGCTACCGCCCACCCAGTTGAGGTAACTTTCCTTGCATAGTAGAAAATTGATGCCGCGACAATCATTGCAAAAGATGATAAAAATATTGTGCCACTACTGGCAATGCTAAAGGCAGCGCCTGAGTTGAATACCAGTTTTAATTGCAAGAATGTTCCTAAAATCTGTTTTGGCTGACTGGATAAGTACTCAAGAGCTAAAGTTTTAGTTACATAATCCAATGCAAATACAATTAAAGCGGTAGCCGCCAACCATTTACGCTGAATTAAGTTCAGCGTCGTTCCTCTTTCTGCTTACAGACCATACAAAGTGTTGCACGTGGAAATACTTGTAATCTCGCTTTGCCAACAAAATTGCCGCACTCTTCACACTTGCCATAGGTCTTGTTTTCAATTCGATCCAATGCACGTTCAGTTTGTTGCACCATATCTCGCGCGTTATAAACCAAAGACATTTCGTGTTCGCGTTCAAAGGTCTTAGCCCCGGCATCGGCTTGATCATCGCCTGCGCCAACACCTGCTGCCTCAACAAGATCTTCCATTTCTGCTTCAGCAATTTCTAATTCTTTTCTTAAGCGAATCAAATCTTTCGAAAGTTCAACCTTTATAGTTTTAAGCTCAGCAGCACTCCAAGCATTCTCGCCAGATTGAACTATTAATGGTGCTGGCGCACTTTTAATTGGTTTTAATGCCGCAGCTTTTTTTGATTTCAAAACTGGCTTTGGCGGTGGCAACATAACTAATCGACGCTCTTCTACAACAGGCATCGCATTGGCATTGGGAATTGTTGAGGTAACTGAAATAGTTGTGGAAGAACCCGAAGTAGAGGTTTGAAGTTTTGCCGGAAATGGTTTTCCCGGGCCCTTTTTAAAATTAGATTTTTTAGCTAAGGAGGGTTTTATAATGTTTGGTGAACGCTTGGCTGCTTTTTTTGCAGCCTTTTTTGGTTTAACCTTTTTAGGTTGAGCTTTTTTAGTTACTTTCTTTTAAAGCCTTCTTCACCGAAGATTTAACACTCTTGCTAGATGATTTTTTTGATTTTTTCTTGATAGCCACAATACCCCCTGGAGGGGGAAAGGTTATGGCTTGGCTCAACTAATTACCAACCGCCACCCCTGTGAGCAATAATCAGTCAAAGAAATGGTTTGATCCCGCGTTAGAATGCGGGGTGGATATGAATAAGAAGCGCATGATTAATACCTTATCTGCGCAAATCGATCTGCCTGCCATGGAGTTGGGCATTCTAGATTTTTGGACCCAAAATCAAATTTTTGAAAAATCAGTAGAGAATCGAAACGGCGCTCCACGGTGGAGCTTTTATGAAGGTCCGCCAACAGCAAATGGCAAACCCGGAACACATCACATAGAAGCGCGAGTATTCAAGGATCTTTTTCCAAGATTTCAAACCATGAAGGGTAAGCAGGTAATCCGTAAAGCCGGCTGGGATTGTCATGGTCTGCCAGTTGAAATTGCAGTTGAAAAGGAGCTGGGCTTTACCGGTAAAGCCGACATCGAAAAATTTGGGGTTGCTGCATTCAACGATAAATGCCGCCAGTCAGTGCAACGACATGTTGATGAATTCACCGACATGACTAAGCGGATGGGTTTCTGGGTTGATTTTGATGAAGCTTATTGGACTATGTCACCTGAATATATCGAGAGTGTTTGGTGGTCACTGCAACAAATTTGGAAGAAAGGTCTACTTGTTCAAGATCATCGCGTAGCACCTTACTGTCCAAGATGTGGAACTGGCTTATCAGATCATGAGTTAGCACAAGGCTATGAAACTATAAAAGATCCATCGGTGTATGTACGGTTTCCTGCCACCTCTGGCAAGTTAGCTGAACTAAAGGCTAGCTTGTTGGTTTGGACAACTACGCCATGGACATTGGTTTCCAATACTGCTGTTGCTGTAAATCCTAAGGTTGAGTACCAGGTTATTGAAGTAACAATCGATGAAAAAGTAGAGCGATTAGTTGTTGCCGCTGAGTTGGCATCTGTCCTTGGTGAAGATCGTAAAGTTATTGCAAATTTCATAGGTAAGGATCTTGAGCATACGAAATACACCAGGCCTTTTGATTTTGTTGAAATCAATGATGCCCACTTTGTAGTCCTTGCCGATTATGTGACAGTTGAAGATGGCACGGGTTTAGTCCACCAATCCCCCGCATTTGGTGCTGACGATCTAGAGGTTTGTAGAAAATACAATCTGCCGGTAGTTAATCCAATTAATCCGGATGGTCATTTTCAGAAAGAAGTGCCACTAGTTGGAGGTATCTTTTTCAAAGAAGCAGATAAGGCATTAATCAAGGATTTAAAGAGCCGCGGTTTAATGTTTAAGAGTTCACAATTTGAACACTCATATCCACACTGCTGGCGCTGCCATACCGCGCTGATGTATTACGCACAGCCTTCTTGGTATGTAAAAACAACTTCAATTAAACAGGAACTACTCAGAGAAAATTCAAAAACTAATTGGCATCCAGAGACGATTAAAACTGGCAGATTTGGTGATTGGCTGAATAATAATATTGATTGGGCTATCTCTCGCAATCGTTATTGGGGAACTCCCTTGCCTATCTGGCGGTGCGAGAACAAACATGAAATTTGTATTGGCTCTCTTGCTGAATTAGGTAACTTGTCTGGTCAAGAGTTAAGCAATCTAGATCCACACCGACCATTTGTTGATGATATTAAATTTGCTTGCGCTGAATGTTCGCAGATGATGCAGAGAATTCCTGAGGTAATTGATTGCTGGTATGACTCTGGTGCGATGCCATTTGCTCAGTGGGGATATCCTCATCAACCCGGTTCAGCTGAACAGTTTAAAGCGGCATATCCAGCCGATTTTATCTGTGAGGCGATTGATCAAACTCGTGGTTGGTTTTACACCTTGATGACTATTGGAACCTTAGTCTTTGATCAATCCTCTTATAAGACAGTCTTATGTCTTGGACACATTCTTGATAAAGATGGTCGCAAGATGAGTAAGCATTTAGGGAATGTATTAGAGCCGATGCCTTTGATGAATCAACATGGCGCAGATGCAGTCCGTTGGTACATGTTGGCAGCTGGCTCTCCTTGGAGTGCAAGGCGGGTAGGTCATGACGCGATCTCTGATGTAGTACGAAAAACACTTTTAACCTATTGGAACACCATCTCATTTTTCACTTTATACGCCAACGCTGCTGACTTTTCAGTATCGCAGCTCTCCAAAGATCTGACACTGATGGATAAATGGATACTTTCTGAGTTAAATAAACTAATTGTTGGAGTAGATGTTGCACTCGAGAGCTTTGATTCACAACAAGCAGGAGCATTACTCTCTTCCTTCATTGATGATTTATCTAATTGGTACGTTCGCCGATCACGTAGAAGATTTTGGGATGGCGATCAAGTAGCTCTTAACACTCTTTATATTTGTCTTAAAAATCTAACTTTATTACTGGCCCCTTTAGTCCCTTTCATTTCAGAACATGTCTGGCAATCTTTAATCAAGGTAGCCGAACCCGATCAAGCTGAGTCTGTGCATTTGGCATCTTTCCCAGTTGCAGAAAAAGGTTTCATCGATGAGAAGTTATCAACTGCTGTAGCTCTCTCTCGGCGGTTAGTTGAATTAGGTAGATCAGCCCGTGCTGAATCTGGCGTAAAGATTCGCCAGCCATTAGCCCGCGCTTTAGTCTC
>B570J29596_1000024_pt1 | contig 13637 bp, 10 predicted proteins | sample LakMenEpi25Jul11_FD_29596 | JGI IMG/M metagenome (IMG submission 29596)
ACTACTTGCCCAATGAAGTTGATCAGATAATTAAAGTTAATCTAACAGGAGTTTTTGATTGCTGCCAAGCAGTTTATCCGGCGATGAAAAAGCGTGGTGGTGGAAAAATAATAACTATTGGTTCACTAACTAGTGTATTTGGCTTTGGGATAGCACCAATTTATGCAGCAACTAAAGGCGCTGTCGTGCAACTAACTATGAGCTTAGCCAATGCTTGGGGCCGAGATAATATTCAAGTAAACAGTGTGCTTCCAGGTTGGATTAAAACAGAACTAACTGAACAAACTAGATCTTTACCAGATTTTGTAAATAAAGTACTTGATAGAACTCCAGCCGGTAGATGGGGTGAACCAGCAGATTTTGCCGGTATAGCAAAGTTTTTAGGTAGTTCAGACAGTGATTTTGTAACGGGTGTTGCAATTCCAGTAGATGGTGGTTTCACCAGCACTTTATTCTTAGTAGACCCACCAACTAATTAATCTTCACCTTACTTATTGCTTGCTCAACGCGACTAGCCTCCAATATTTCAATTCCGGCAATCTTTAAATCACTACCTACTGGCACGATTGCTCTTTTAAAACCAAGCCGCGCAGCCTCTGACACTCGCTGAGTAATTCCAGTAACTTTTCTAATCTCACCAGCCAAACCAACCTCACCAATTGCAACTAAATCAGCTGGCAGGGCTAAACCTTTAGCAGCAGATGCAACAGAGAGCGCCACTGCAAGATCAGCTGAAGGCTCATTAATTTTCATACCACCAACGGTTGCAACATAAACATCTCGGCCTGAAATTTTAATTCCTGCGCGAAGCTCTAACACCGCCAGCGTCATGGCAGTCCGTGAGTTATCTAATCCACTTGTTACTCGCCTGGAATTTCCCCAATCTCTACCATCAGAGTTTGGTGCACTAACTAGTGATTGAATCTCAGCTAGCAAGGCACGTCTACCCTCTAACGCAACTGTGACACAGGTGCCAGGAACTGGATCGGTGTGACGAGATGTGAAAAGACCAGTTGGATCAGGTAATCCAACAATGCCTGAGTCATTTAAATCAAAACATCCAACCTCATCGGATGCTCCAAAGCGATTTTTGATTGCTCTGATTAATCTAAGTCGAGAGTGCCGCTCTCCTTCAAAATTAAGAACTACATCAACTAAGTGTTCAAGCAAGCGAGGGCCTGCAATAGAGCCATCCTTTGTTACATGTCCTACCAAGACCAAAGTTATTGATCGCTCTTTAGCAATTCGAATTAAAGCTGCAGCGATCTCACGAACTTGAGTAACTCCGCCAGGTGAGCCATCAACTGTGGTACTTGAAATAGTTTGAATTGAGTCAATAACTAATAATTCAGGTTTAACTGAGTCAATGTGGGCAATTACGGCGCCTAAATCAGACTCTGCTGCTAACCATAAATTTTTATCAATTGCATTTAATCTCTCTGCCCGCAATCGAACCTGAGAGGCAGACTCTTCACCACTTATATATAAAGCAAGAATTCCTTGTTTGGCGGTTTCTGCTGCAACTGTTAGAAGTAATGTGGACTTACCAACTCCAGGTTCACCAGCAAGCAGAATTGCAGCTCCTGGTACTAACCCACCACCTAAAACTCGATCTAGTTCACCAACTCCACTGCTTCTAGCTTTCGCACTTGCTAAATCAACATCACCAATAGGTTTTGCAGCTGAGGTTATTGAACCTGCGACTAGTGAGAGTTTTTTTGGAGCTGCGATCTCTTCAACAGTTCCCCAAGCTTGGCACTCACCGCATCTACCAACCCATTTTGTTGCACTCCAGCCACACTCAACACATCGAAATGGATCTTTTGCTGGTGCTTTTGCCATGGCGTTAATCTAATGGCTAGCGCTGACTATCGTCCTTCTTGCACAGCTTTTGTGGCAGGGTGAATCACAAAGAGTGGAAGTTCACGCTTTTTCTGTGCTTTACGAGTGGCAGATATCGCAGCCATTCGGCTGTCACATAGTTTTACTAGTTCGGCGTAGCCCTTTGGACCCATCATTTTGGTTAACTCAACTTCACTAGATTGATATACCGGAACTCTGCCAACATGGGCCTCAGAGTTACTGGTGCAGTACCAATCAAAATCAGCACCGCCTTCACCCCAAGCGGTTCTGGTGTACTCACCAATTACCACAACAGTAATTTCCTTATCTCCATGCTCCCTGGTTTCCCAAGATCTGCGAATAGGCAATTGCCAACAAATATCTGGTTTTGTATCAACAAAATGTACTTGCTCTTTTATTGCCAAATGGTGGAGTGCGCAGCCGAAGGAGCCGGTATATCCAGGTGCTTCATATCCGACACGATTTAAAAATATGCAGGAGTCTTTAACTTTTTTAGTCTTACGATCTTTATCCAACCCGATTTCAGTAATTTGTAATTTACCACCAGCTTTTTTTGGTCTGGCTTGATCATAAAACTGCCAATCAGCTCTGGTTAGTTTTTTGGCTGCTTCAAAAACTCTCTTTTCATCCTCTTTCCCAGTGTAGTAAGCACCATCTGAGCAACAACCGGCATCTGGCTTGTCACCATCAATTCCACAACAACCATTTCCATAAATACATTGCCAATAAGATGTTAACCAGGTCAAATCACACTTGAATAATTCCTCAGGATTTGCTGGGTTTTCAAACTCAACCCAATCCCGCACAAAATTGGGAGCAACTTCATTCTTTGATAGCTTGGATTTATCTCTGCTTTTGCTCACCATAACGCCATAGTTTAAGGGTTAAGTATGGTTAAAGACTAATTGGGTAGGCTTGAAGTATGAGTACATCACTTACAAATAAATGCATAGGCTTTATTGGCGTTGGCGTGATGGGCTCTTCAATCATAAAGAGTTTGCTGATGAAATCAATCACTAGTGATCAAATCTGTATTGCCGATAAGAGCCCAGAGAAGTTAGAGCAACTAAAGAGCCAATACCAGGTTGAAGTAAAAGAGATTGCAGCAATTGGAAAGAGCTGCAATGTAATTTTTCTTGCAGTTAAGCCTCAGGATTTAGCCGATGTACTAAATGAGTTAAAGCAGACAATCCAGCCAGAAACAGTAGTTATCTCAATTGCTGCGGGAAAAACAATCAAGTTTATCGAGGATCAATTACAGACAAATAATCCAGTTATCAGAGCTATGCCAAATACTCCGGCACAAATTGGTAAGGGAATTTCAGCAATTGCAGCTGGTGCAAAAGTAAGCGGTGATGAATTAAAGATTGCTACAGAGTTATTTTCAACTACAGGCGAAGTAGTTGTGGTCNCAGAAGATAAAATTGATGCAGTAACTGCNTTAAGTGGATCTGGCCCTGCTTACTTCTTCTATTTTATCGAGGCGATGGTGAAAGCGGGAGTTGAGCTTGGTTTAACAGATGAAATTGCCANNAAGTTAGCAATCGAAACAATTTCTGGCTCAGCTGCAATGTTAAAAGAGAGTAATTTAGATGCGGCTACATTACGTAAAAATGTGACTAGTCCAAAAGGTACTACCGCAGCAGCACTTGAGGTTTTTTCCAATAGTGATTTAGAAAATATCATTTTAAAAGCTATGAGTGCTGCTAAGAATCGGGCCCAGGAGTTAGCTTGAAAAAAATCTTAAGTCTAATTTTTGCTGCTGCATTAATTCCCCTGACACCAGCTAATGCTGCAACTATGAAGGTGACAAAATCCTTAGTTGAATTGAGTTACACCAAGTCAGATCAGATAAGTGATGTATTGCTTACCCCAGTAAGTATTGTGCTGGTGGGTACAACGGAATCTGCGTCTTCACCTTGGCTTTCTGGTGCTCTTACCGGTTTAAGTGATGGATTTGTCACCAGCTACTCATCAATTGGTGCACCTATGTGGAACTTAAGATTGCCTGGAGTAAGTGATGAAATCGCCACCACTGCTGCAATTGATGCAGATGGAAGTATTTGGATAGTTGGTGCAAGCTCATCACAGATAGCACCAACTCCAGCACCATCTCCAACAAGAGTCTTAAACCCAGATAATGTGGTTATTGACCCTACTCAATCTGCCACAACACCGCTTAACCGAATAAAGCTCTGGCAGGTAAGTAACACTGGAAATCTATTAAATTCATATGATTATCTTTCACCTAATATTATCTCTCCCAGGAAAGTATTGATATCAGGTAGTAATTTAATAATTGTTGGCAATCTATATGAGAAGACTGCAACCTCAGGCTTTTATCTATCGACTACCAAAGCAGGGGCGTTCTCTCCAATTATTAAAATTGGATCCAAAAACACTCAAATTAATGATGCTATTTTAAATGCCGATGGTGGCCTAACCGCAGTTGGTGCAAGTGGTGAACTACTGTTAAAAGTTAAGCCAATAAGCAAATTAGATGCAATCACTTTAAGAATCTCTAATTCAGGTTCATTACAGCAGGTGGCTCGAGCTACTTTGAAGAATACAACTAGAAGTTGGAATTCAATTGATGCTGGTTTGTTGCAGGCTGGTCGGGTTTTATACTCAAATAAACAAGAAGCAGCGGTAACCAAATTTTCTGCTCTAAATAAACCAGTTTGGAATGTTAGATACTTATCTAGGTCATCTGCTTTGGCGACTGTAAGTAAGAATACTTGGGCCACATTTGTCTCATCGGGAGCGATTAAAGGCGTACCTACCTGGAAACCTAAGACAGCTTCATCAGTACTCCTTGAATTGGGCAAGAAGGGTGAAGTTATCTCCGCCCACTCTCTCTCAGCCCCAGCAGTTGCAATCGCATCAAATAATGAAATTGGAACTGTAGTAATCACTGATTCGGGTGTGAGTTTTGGTTTAGTAGTAGTTAACTAGTAATCTTTGGCCATAGTTAGAATCAATAAAGGAGCAAAATGGGTTCAGTAATTAAGAAGCGTCGCAAGCGCATGGCTAAGAAGAAACATAAAAAACTTCTTAAGAAGACCAGAATTCAGCGCCGCAACGCTAAGTAAGTAAAACCCATTTAGGGTTTAAACAGAGTTAATTTTCCAGATACGCCGGCAACGGCGTATCTAATTTTATTTAAGGTGATCCAGCTACTTAGTGAACCTTCTTGAACTGTGCCATTTGAAATTAAACTTACTGAGCGATTAGCTTGATTTAATGCACATAACCTCAGCTGGCATCCAAACATGATGGTTCTATCATCCATAACAATTGGAGAGTTTGGTACTCCATACTCAACAGATTTGGCATCCGTAAATGAAGTGGCACCGAATAATTGATATCTGACTTGGTCTGGGTTTGGAAATGATGCCCCAGTTCCAGTAAACCAACCAGTATTTATGCCTCTTGCACCATTGAAAATTGCTACGTCATAACCGGCAACTGAAACCCCATTACCAGGTACATCTAAAGTTTTGTAGGTCCAGTCCTCAACAAATGCACTACTTCTCGTCGCATATCTCATCTCACTTCGAGTGACATTTCTATCCATATCAAAACCGCGAACCGAGTCGTAGATTAAATGAATTTTCTTTCCCACAGTGGTTGCTTTCAAATGGAAGGCGACATCACCAGTTGTTCGATCTTCAGTGTCTTTATCGCCATCCACAATCTCATANCGCCAATCAAGTTTATCTTTTACTGCGCCCAACAAAATTCCCTGAGATTCATCTCGGTAAAATACTTGAACTCCTGATGCGGTGACAGCACAAGCACTTGAAACGCTTACATCAGAGCCGCCACGCTTTCTTGGAAACTCTTTGTAATCTTGGATTGATAGGGCATCACCATCAACGATCTCGTAATACCAACTTTTACCATCGTAGACGGCATACCGAAGATCTTTATCCTTTAGGTCAGAATAAAAGATATGCAAATAATTAGTTCTACCACTNACNGATGTGCACATAGAGATGTAACCGGAGACATCATTAGTAGTTTTACCTAAAGTTGTGGAGTTTCCATCAATTGTTTTGATGCCCCATTTATTTCCACTAAAAGTGGCAAGTTTTAAATCTCCTTTTTTGCTATCGCTATAAGCAATAACTGGTTTACCTGCATAGGTAGCCGTGGCTAGGTATTTGGCATCAGCGGTAGCATCAATTATTGAACTCTTCCATGCCGGTTGTGGAGTGACTGAATTTGTATTAACCGAGTTTGAGGTTCCTAATGAGTTTGTGGCAGAGACTGAAAATGTGTACTTAGTACCATTTTTTAATCCAGAGATAGTTACTGGACTTTCAGAAACACTAACTACGTTNCCGGTTTGAATATTTGTAACATCATACTTTGAAACTTGAGCTGATCTAAAATTTACTGGCGGATCAAATCTGACAATCGCACTTTTATCACCGATTAAGGCCTTAACATTTTGTGGCGGTTGTGGAGTTCCGGCAGCTATTCCAGCTGGTGGTTTTTGCCTCATATCTTCAAACATGGCTAGTACTAATGGACCAGGTAGGTGAAACACCTCTCCAGAATCTAAATTTGGTGTCATTACAGCATTGTCAACAGATTTAGAAAAGGTTGCTTCATCTAGATGGCTAATTGAAGAGCCAGCCTCATATATTGATGGCGTATAAAGTTTTGGCTTAATACCATTATTAGCTTTGATTGCATTATCGCCAGACCAAAATAAATCAGAGGTCATTGCTTTACCAGCCTCAAGAGATGGTGAGGGCATATCGGCTAGACGTCTGCCATCTGGAAGTTGTGCGTAAGCATCAAATGGAGTTGGCTGATCAACTCTGCCAAATCCTGAAAATGCATCGTAGTAATTACCAGAAACAAATCCCAGGCCATGTCCCATCTCATGCAAAATNACNGAGACNANATCAAAACTTCTTGCTGGACAGTTACCATCAGTTCCGTAATACCAAGGAGCATTTGAAGTAATTGAAATCTCAATTTCCGGTGAAGTTGGATCTAAATCTCGGCCAGCAAGGGCGTTGGCTAGTGCAGATGCGTAGTAAAGAGTTTTATCAGGTGCACCATTGAAATTAGAGAAATTATTTTTAGCACTCGCTGATGCCAAAACTCCATAACTAGATGAGCTGCCCCATTTAACATTTACATTTATCGGCACAGTGGAGGCAAAGTTTTCAGACCAGATATCTACCGCAGCTTGAACTGCAGGCCTGGCAAGCGAAGGCACTGTATTGAAGGTGATGAGAAAATTACTCTTCTTCTCCAAGTTTGCCGATGGCAACCTCGGGGTGGCTTGTACCGATACAGAATTACCACTGGCATAGATGTAACCCCAATTAGCGGGTGCTACTTTAATTTCTAACGCAGATGAGTTTGAGATCGGAGCAACTAGAAAAGAGGTGACCACTAAGAGTGAGGTGATCATCGACTTCAAGCGCATAGGCTCAAGGCTAACAGTCTGCGATGATTGGTCTATGCCACCAGTTGATCTATCAGCAACATTTAAGCAAAACTACATCTGGCGTATTTTGGCTCAGGGAAATTGGCGGTTGATTGGGGTTCATAAATGAAAAAAGTAACAGTTTACTCCCGTACTGGTTGCCACCTATGTGAAATAGCTATCGATCTAATTAAATCGGTAAAACAAGAGAACAATTTTNGTTTAGAGATTAAATTGATTGATAACAATAGTGANTTAGAAAAAGAGTACGGTGAACAGGTACCAGTGATTTTAATTGATGAAAAGGTTCATGATTATTGGCGAGTGGATTTAACTAGATTTACTAAAGCAATTAATAGTTAATTCTTTTTTATAATCTCATCGGCATCAATTATCCGATAGGCATATCCCTGCTCAGCTAAGAAGCGTTGGCGATTTTGAGCAAAATCTTGGTCAATCGTGTCGCGTGCAACTAGTGAATAAAACCTGGCACCTCTGCCATCTGCTTTAGGCCGCAAAATTCGACCAAGTCGTTGAGCCTCTTCTTGCCTTGACCCAAATGTGCCAGAGACTTGAATAGCAATTGTTGCCTCGGGTAAGTCAATTGAAAAGTTAGCAACTTTGGAAACAACTAAACATTTAATCTCACCGGTNCGAAATAAAGCATAAAGCCGCTCTCGCTCTTTAATTGGTGTGTCACCTTTAATAACAGGTACAGATAACGCTTCAGATAGTTGATCTAACTGATCAATGTATTGGCCAATTACCAGCACCTGATCATTGGCATGTTGCTTTGCTAGTGCAACTGCAACATCTTTTTTGGTTTGTGAGGTGGAACAAAAACGATAACGATCTTCCTGTTCAGCAGTTGCATAATTTAAACGCTCAGCATCAGTTAGAGTAATTCTTACCTCAACGCAATCTGCCGGTGCTATATAACCTTGCGCTTCAATCTCTTTCCATGGAACATCAAATCTCTTTGGTCCAATAAGAGAGAAAACCTCGCCTTCCATGCCATCCTCTCTAACTAAGGTGGCTGTTAATCCAAGCCTGCGCCTGGATTGAATATCTGCGGTAAATCTAAAGATCGGTGCAGGCAATAAATGAACCTCATCATAAATAATCAATCCCCAATCAATTGCATCAAAAAGATCAAGGTGGGCATAGACACCTTTTTTACGGGTAGTCATAACCTGGTAGGTAGCAATTGTTACTGGACGTATTTCTTTCTTTGCCCCGCTATATTCACCAATATCATCTTCATTTAAATCAGTTCTGCGCAGTAACTCTTCTCGCCACTGTCGCGCTGCAACAGTATTAGTTACCAAAATCAATGTTGTTGCCTTTGCATGTGCCATTGCAGCTGCGCCAACAATAGTTTTACCAGCGCCACAGGGCAGTACAACTACTCCTGAACCACCATGCCAAAAACCTTCGGCGGCTAACTCCTGATACTTTCGAATTTTCCAACCATCTTGCCGTAGTGAAATCTCATGGTGCTCACCATCTACATACCCAGCAAAATCCTCAGCGGGCCAACCTAATTTTAAGAGTGCTTGTTTTAAGAATCCACGTTGGCCTGGATGAACAACAATTGTTTCATCATCTAATTGTTTGCCAAGCATCGGAGCAACTTTTTTACCGCGAGTAACCTCTTTTAAAACTGCAGCATCATTTGAAACCAAGATCAGGCCGTGAACTGGATGGGCTTCAAGTCTTAATCGTCCATATCGAGACATAGTTTCTGCGATATCAACTAACAGGGCATGCGGGACTGCATATCGCGAGTACTTAATTAAAATATCAATAACCTCTTCAGCATCATGCCCAGATGCTCTGGCATTCCATAAGCCAAGAGGGGTTAATCGATAGGTGTGAATATGCTCTGGAGATTTTTCTAATTCAGCAAAGGATGCAATTGATCTTCGACATTCATCAGAGAGAATATGGTCGATATCTAATAAAAGTGTTTTATCACTTTGAACAATTAAAGGGCCATCACTCATTTCAACAGCTCATTGATAAATGCATTAATTAATTTAATTCTTGGTTCAACTGTTGAGATTTTTATAAACTCACTAGGGGCGTGAGCGCCTAGTCCTTCAGCTCCTAAACCATCTAGAACCTTTGCACCAGCTGCAGCTGCGATATTGCCATCACTAGCACCACCCACACTTGCATTTCCAATCTTTGGAAGAGCTAATGAAGCAGCAACAGTTTCTAATTTTTCATAAAGTGCCATGGTGCTCACCTCTTCAAGCGGTGGGCGATTAATACCTCCAGTAACTTCAACCTTTGCAATATCACTCTTTAAATTCCTAATTGATTTATCAATTCGCTCTAACTCTGCGTTAGTGAAGGATCGAACATCAATATCTAAAGTTGCTAACGCCGGAACTGTATTGGTGGTAGTTCCAGATTTCATTACGGTTGGTACAGCGGTGGTGCCAAAGGTTGGATTCTCTAGAGATGCAATCTGTAATACTAGTTTTGCCATCTCGGTTGTGGCGTTGATTCCTTTTTCAGGATCTAATCCTGCGTGAGAGGCAAGGCCGGTGACTTTAACTTGATACATCGCAGTTCCTTTGCGACCAGTTTTTACTTTGCCATCTAATGATGCTTCGAACACCAAAACCGCATCAGCATCTTTAGACAATCTGTTTATTAACTCTTTTGAGGTGGCGCTACCGGTTTCTTCATCGGTGGTTGCAACTAATGCCACTTTACTTTCAGCACCTTCAATACCAACTAATGCATGCATGGCTTGGATGAATCCAGTTTTCATATCAAATATGCCAGGGCCACTTACCTGATCGCCATTAACTTTCCAGGTTGGAAGAAATGATCCAATTGGCCAAACTGTGTCTAGGTGACACAACAAAACTATCTTTGGATTTTTTGCACCCCACCAAAATACTGGCCGACCATTTTCAATTACTTTTTGTGCAATTGGCTTTAATCTTGTATTTGAAATCTCAACTGCTAGATCAATAACTTGATTACAGGCATCTAAATCCTCAGTGGGAGACTCACACTCAACTAACCGTTGGATATCAGCAAGTGCACTCATAGGTCTAAGTCTGCCTTATTTTCCAAAATGGTGAGGGCTGGGGCTACGCCATTAATTCGAGGGATCCTAAATTGCACTATTTCATCGCTGGCTTCATCTCGAGCGGTGAGGGTGCCCAAGGAGATGGAGATTGGATCAATAATTCGGTTTGAAACCCCACCATTATTGTCGGCATAGCTAATCATTAAAGTTTTTCCCTCAGTGATGTATTGATTTATCAATGCCAAAGTTTCATTTGATGATGTGCCCGGAACTATTGGCTCAACTTTTCTGCTGCGCTCGCCAGTTCTAATACTTTTCACAGCTGCTAAAACAATCACCTCTTTTGGTGCCGTAAATTCAGAGATGATGCGAGGTGGTTTTGGACGAGATTTTGATCTTCGCAAGTTTGGTTGAGAAAGCAAGACGCCACCAGCATTCTCCGCTGCTGGCAAATATCCATACTCTCTAAGTTCACTGATTACTTCGGTAAGTTCAAAATCTGTTACTAAAACCTGTGGAGCTATCTTTCGAAGCCTTAAGTGTTCACATTTTTTATCATGCAAAATCTGCTGAACTAATCCTTCATCTTCACACCTGATATAGGTATGAGCAGAGCCAACTCTTAATCTGCCGTGGCGTTTAGCCACATCAGCAATTAGATACTCAAGTGGTTGTGGCATTGGAGTTTTAGAAGTTTTACTTAAGAAGGTTTTAATCTGATCACCAGTTTTACCATGATCTAGTCCGCGTCGGATAGAAGCTTCACTAAAGCGATAAACCGTCGCACCACCCCTACTTTCAATATCTGCAATGGTTCCCATTTCAGATGCAAGTTCTGGCAAGAGCGGACCAGGTGCCACCGCACTGTTATCTGCTTGAATTAAAATGTGATCAACCGGTTTTGGTAGTGCAGATTCAATTCCTAAATCCTCTGCCTCAGATAGCAACTTGATTCCAAAGGTAGAGATCCCACCTTGCCCAGTTATTCCCAACCATTCAGCCTCACGCAGAGACCAATCCACAAAATCTGGATTTGCTCGCTGTGGATTCCACCACTTAACAATTTCTTGAATGGATTTAATATCTGGACAGATCTGCTGATTTTCAGATAGAACTTTTAAAGTTGTCCTTCTTATTAGGCCAGCACCAGCCCGATCTAACTCTGGACCAAGGGGTGCAATACTTTTATCTCCTACTTTTCCAATTAATCCACTAACTCTTGATGTATCTAGCCAGAGAACCACCAATGAATACCATCGCTCCTCTGCAGTTTTAGTCAACCAAATATCAAAAGCTGAAGTTGGAAGAATCTGATCATCTGAATCAATAACTACAAGACCACCTAAGTAACAAAGTTCAGCAACAAATCCAGCGCAAGTTTCATCAACACCAAGGTGTTCAGCTATTCGCTTAAGGTCGCGCACTCCAATTCCGCCAGTGCGTAATGCAGTTGGTGGCTCATCTGAAAGGTTGTGTAAAAACTCTTCACACCAACGCAGAATGGTTGAGATATTTGCTACTGCAGCTAAATCTATTTGTTTTTGAACTACTTTCTTTCCAACTAAAGCTGCAGACTTACTTAATATCTCCTTATGGATTTTGCCACCTCGTAATTTGATTGCAATTTCTCGCGGTAGGGCAACGGTATGAGAGTCCAGGGGCACTAAAACATTGTTATCTAGTAGCCAACCAATCGCATTCCCAGGTTTTTTGATATTTGCAATCTGACCCCTGGGCGGTCCCCAAGTTAACTTTTCTAATACCTCTTGCGAAGTTTTAGGAATATCTTTCAAGGATCCAAAATCAAACTTCTTAACTGAAAAAGGACCAAGCCCAGCTGGCTCTTCACCGATCAAAAGCTTTAAATTAGTTGGCGTGCGATAGTTATTTCCCTCTTTATATANCAAACCCATTTGCCATAAATGCTCTAATGCAAAGGTGGTTTCCTCGCTGGTAACAGCAACTAACTCTGATTTTTTAAATGGTTCAGGTAGTGCACATGCACATGCAGCTTCAATTATTTGGTAGTGCCATAAATTTAATGAATCTAGAGCACGAACCAGNGATGGAGTAGAGGTTGCTCGAGCAGATAGGGCTGAAAAATCATTTGGTACTGGCGTTACTAAATCAGGTCTTAATCTAAAAATACTTGCTAAATCTTCATCTGATCTTGAGCGCAACTCATCAGCAAATGTGATCGCGACAGTAGACATAACTGGCCTACTTTACTCGGGTTTTACTTGAGCCAATTACCCTTTGCGTTTTAGATTTCTTGGAGAAATTAGTGAGGCTAGAGCCGCTATTCGTCCAGCAGTTGGTCCTAACATTTTTTTAATTCGCCTAGCCCTACGAAAGTCATAGACTGGCCAGTTGTCCCGATAGGCCCGAATCTCAAGTAAGGGATCTGGATTGATTGCTCTTGGGTTGCCGACCGCCTCCAGTAACGGAATATCGTGGTGGGAATCAGAATAGGCATAACAATTTTTTAATTCGAAATTTTTCTCAATAGATAATTCTTTTATCGCCAAAGCTTTTTCAGAGCCATGTAAAAGGTTGCCAATCATTTTGCCGGTGTACACACCATTCTCAATCTCAGCTTTAGTACCTAACGCACCGGTAAAGCCCAAACGTTTTGCCATTAAGTTGGCCATATCAAGTGGGGTGGCTGTTACTAGCCATACCTCTTCACCTTTACTTAAATGCTCCTGTGCAATTTCAACTGTGCCCTGCCAGATTGCTGGCGATACATACTCTTCGTATATTTCCTGCCCAATTTTTTCAATCTCAACTACATTGTGCCCTTTAATAAACTCAGTTGCAGCATTTTGAAATCTAGCAATTTCATCTTTATTTTCTTTTCCAGTTAATCGATATCTGATATTTGCCAGAACGAAGGCTGAGATATCTTTCTTTGTAAAAAAACCTCTTTGGTACATACCGCGACCCAAAAAGAAGAGGGTAGAACCTTTTAATAAGGTGTTGTCGACGTCAAAGAACGCAACTCGCTTTTCTGTGAGCGCCATATCACTACCCTAGCGAACGAGCCTGAATTCCACTGCTTTATGCTTACCTCATGGCGCAAGTAATTCACTTCATAAGACATGGTGAGGTTCATAATCCAGAGAAAATTCTTTATGGACTACAACCAGGTTGGCGGTTAAGTGAACGCGGTATTCAAATGGCTCAGGTCGTTGCGCAATGGTCAAAAAACTTAAATCTAGGTGCAATCCACTCTTCACCATTACAACGTGCGCAAGAAACTGTCGCACC
>B570J29596_1000032_pt1 | contig 12158 bp, 13 predicted proteins | sample LakMenEpi25Jul11_FD_29596 | JGI IMG/M metagenome (IMG submission 29596)
GCGATGCTGGAGTAGCTCACCGGGTGGGAATAGAGGTACCAATCATTGAAGCGGTCTCAGATGTAGTTGCTGGCACATTAAATCCTAAGGATGCAATGGCAAGATTGATGACAGTTAGTATCAAGGCTGAGATCTAATGAGTAAATCTAGAGTTGCAATCATCTGCGGTGGCAAAAGCAGCGAACATGAAATCTCTTGTGTTTCAGCAAATGGAGTCTTAAATGCCATTGATCGCAACAAATTTGAGCCGGTGTTAATCGGAATAACAAAGAGTGGAAAATGGCTGTTGCTTCCTGATGACAGTAACTTTTCGATAGTCAATGGCGCACTTCCCACCGTACCTGAATCAGGTATTGAGGTAAGCATTACAAGTTTGGGATTAGTAGCAGGCGGTAAGCAATTGGCAATTGATGTTGCATTCCCAGTTTTACATGGGCCATATGGTGAAGATGGAACTATTCAAGGTTTGTTTGAAATGATTGGAATTAAGTATGTTGGCTCTGGGGTGTTAGCTAGTGCAGTTAGCATGGACAAGTCTTATGCCAAACCGATATTTGCTTCTGCTGGATTAAGTGTTGCGGCTGGAATCGTTGTTACCTCAAAAAACTTTGAGCTACCAAGTAATCTCACATTTCCACTCTTTGTAAAACCAGCTAGAAGTGGTTCAAGTAGAGGAACTACAAAAGTGAAACAAAAGTCTGATTTAGCTTCAGCGGTTGAACACGCCTTGTCTTTTGACACAAAGGTGATTATTGAGCAGGCAGTTGTTGGCAAAGAGATTGAATGTGCAGTTTTACAAGCTGATGGGAAAATTACTGCATCTGAAGTTGGTCAAATTTCTATCTCTAGCAAATTTGAGTTTTATGATTTTCAAGCCAAGTACCTTGATAATTCAATGGAGTTAATTGTCCCGGCTGATTTACCAGCAGGTGTGCAATCTAAAATTCAGCAAGCAGCTATTACAGCCTTTAATGCTGCAGGGTGTGAAGGGTTGGCTCGAGTTGATTTCTTCTATTCAACACAAGGTGAAATCATAATTAATGAAATCAATACTATGCCTGGCTTTACCCCAACATCGGTATACCCAAAGTTGATTGAAAAAAATGGCATTAACTATCAAGAGTTAATATCTAAGTTAATTACCACCGCTCAAACGCGCTCAGCCAGTATTACTCGCTAACAGTTATGAATGGTGTCTTAGAAAAAGCTGCAGTTAAAAGAGTTATTGCTGCCAAAGAAAGTTTTGGTCTAACCGGAGAGATTAAGGTTTTAACTGAGAGTGCAAAAAGTGCTGCCGAAGCTGCTGCAGGTTTAGGTATTGAAGTAGGTCAGATAGCCTCCTCGATTATCTTTAAATTACCCGATCAATCTTCATTACTAGTAATCACCTCAGGTCGTCATCGTGTTGATACTGATCTGGTGGCTAGTAAGTTAGAGGTTGAAAAGCTTGAACGAGTGGATGCTGATTTTGTAAAGGAAGTTTCAGGTTTTTCAATTGGTGGAGTTGCACCAATTGGTTGGTTAAATCAACCTGCACTTACATTAATTGATGAGGCCTTAAATGATTATCAGGTCATTTGGGCAGCAGCTGGTCATCCACACGCTGTTTTCCCAACCACTTATAGTGATCTGTTGAAATACACTGGCGCAAGAGCGATGGTAGTGGGGGATTGATTTGAATAAAGTAAGTAAGTCAAGAGTTTTTGAATGGCTTGGGGTAGTAACTGCAATTGTTTACTCGTTGCTGGTGGCAGCAAATATAGGCGCTGAATTTATTGGTTTTACTTTGCTGCTTGCATCCTCAGCATTTATTGGTGTCTGGGCTTTTTTAGGAAAACATCGTGGAATTTTGTTCCTGCAGTTTTTTTATGCAACTGCAGGAATTATCGGAATGATTCGTTGGTTTTAGCCAACTAAGTTCAATAAATAACTTTTTTAAAAGGTGGTAACTGGGCAGGTGAGAGTTCTAGTAATTCCAGCAACACCTTGAACCTTGGCTAGAACAGTACGTCCTAGATCCTCCATGCTTGCAGCTTCTGCTCGCATAATTACATCGTATGGACCGGTTACACCTTCAGCGATTGTCACGCCAGCGATGGCTGAGACAGCCTTGGCAACACTTGAGGCTTTTCCAACTTCAGTTTGAATCAAAATATAAGCCTGGACAGACATTTTGAGCCTTTCAATTTACTCATACCTATTCAACGATGAACGGTAGTGATATTAAAGGGTAGCCTATAGCGAGTTACTTGGGGAGTGCCATTGATTGAATCTGAAGCAGGTCTAATAGAGCGCTTGCGCCTTCTATTCCATACCGCATTTCAAAGTGATGTTGAGGTAGGAATTGGAGATGATGCAGCGGTGGTTGCTGCAACCCAAAATAAACTGGTCGCTACCGTTGATATGGCGGTGGAGGATATTCACTTCAAGCGAGAGTGGTCAACTCCCTTTCAAATTGGTGCAAAGTTAACGACCGCTAATTTGGCCGATATCTATGCCATGGGAGCTAAGCCAAAGTACCTACTTGTTGCAGCTGCGATTACTGAGNTAGATAACTCTGAAGTGATAACTGATTTAGCAAAAGGAATTAGATCTGTTGCNGATAAGTACCAGGTCAGTGTTATTGGTGGTGATCTGAGTAAAGCTCAAAAGATGAGTTTGAGTATCACCGCCTTAGGTGAAATTTCAGGTAAGCCAATTACTCGCCAAGGTGCGACAGTTGGAGATTTGGTTTATCTAAGTGCTTTACCAGGATTATCAGCAGCAGGATTAGCAATCTTAACTCGCGGGCTTGATCGGCCAAGGTATGTTGTTGAGGCTCACTTAAATCCCAAATTACTTCCACCTACCGAGTTGATTAAAGTGGCGACTTCTATGTGTGATATCAGTGATGGATTGGCAACTGATGCAAAAAATCTTGCTAAAGCATCTGGGGTAAATATAAATTTAAGTAAAGAGTTGATTGAANAATCTGCTGACTACAAGGATTTAGCAGAGCTTGCAAATGAGTTAGGTGAGGATGTTTTAGATTGGATTATTTCTGGGGGCGAGGATCATTTCTTTTTAGCCACTGTTGCACCGGCANATGCCCATGAAGGAATTGGAATTCAGGTTGGTAAAGTGGAAGAAGGATCTGGACAAGTGCTACTAGATGGTGATGTGGTTAAAAAAACCGGCTACCAACATTTCTAACTAGCGAGAAACTTTGCCTGCCTTAAGACATGAGGCACAAACATTTTTACGCTTGCTTTGGCCATTAATAATCGTACGAATCTTTTGAATGTTTGGATTCCAGCGACGACGGGTAGCACGNTTTGAGTGAGAGACGTTGTTACCAAAGCTTGGGGCTTTTCCACAGATATCGCATACTGAAGACACTTTACTAACTCCCTTGATTATCGATTCACTCGCTTATTAGAGGCGAAAGATTACCTTGCGGGGGTATTAATTGGCTAATCCAGTGGGTAGTTACGCACAGATCCCCATTGGGCATTAGATACTTCCACTATGACCAATCTTTCAACCCGATTAACAAAGATCGTGGGAGATCGGACTGCGCAAGTTTTGGAGAAATCTTTTGGTGTTACAACGATAAATGAGTTGCTCAGGCATTATCCCCGCCGCTATGTAGTTCGTGGTGAATTAACTGATATTTCAACCTTGGTTGCAGAGGATGAGGTAACTATCTTGGCGCAGATTGAAGCAGTAAAACTCAGGCGTGCAAATGGTAAGAATATTCTTGAGGTGGTAGTCACTGATGGCAGCGCAAATCTTTCGCTCACCTTTTTTAATCAAGCATGGCGTGAGAAGGATTTAAAAGCTGGCAGGGTCGGATTATTTGCCGGCAAAGTTGGAGTTTTCAAAGGCAGGAGACAACTATCCCATCCAGATTATCAGTTAATCCCAGATGGTGAGGATGTTGATGCGGCAGTGGCTGAATTCGCCGGCAAGTATTTACCGGTATATCCAGCGACAGCAAAACTGCCATCATGGAAAATAATGCAGTGCATGAAATTAGCCCTGGATTCTCAAGATGATCTACCAGATTATCTTCCTACTGAAATTATTCAAGAGTTTAAGTATCCAACATTGAAAAAAGCCTTTACAGATATTCACCAGCCGCCTGATTTAGATAGTGCAGAAAATGCGCGCACCAGGTTAACCTTTGATGAAGCGCTATTGCTACAACTACTCCTTGGGCAACGACGGATACAAATCAGCCAATTAAGCACCAAATCAAGGACGCCTAACACGCCAAAGTTAGTCGCTGCATTTGAGAAGAAGCTCCCATTTAAATACACCGCAGGGCAGGTGGTAGTAAATGAGCAGATCGAAAAAGATCTCTCCAATAAATTTCCGATGCATCGATTACTACAAGGAGAGGTCGGATCAGGTAAAACTGTTGTCGCATTAAGAGCGATGCTTTCAGTTGTTGACTCCGGTGGCCAGGCAGCATTGTTAGCACCAACTGAGGTTTTAGCTCAACAGCATTATCGAACCATTACTAAGTTACTAGGTGATTTAGCAATGGCTGGCACATTAGAGGGCAGTGAAATTGGCACAGCGGTTGAGCTCCTAACCGGTTCACTTTCTACTGCAGAGAAAAAAGTAATACATGCAAAGTTAGCCTCTGGCCAAACTGGAATCGTAATTGGCACACATGCTCTTATTTCAGATGGTGTTGAATTTGATGATCTGGGCCTAGTGGTAGTTGATGAGCAACATAGATTTGGTGTTGAACAACGTGATGCGCTTCGAATGAAAGCAAAGCAACCACCCCATCTTTTAGTTATGACTGCAACTCCAATACCTAGAACTGTGGCAATGACTGTTTTTGGTGATTTGGATATCTCAACCCTTAAAGAGTACCAAGTGGCAGAGCTGCAATCACAACACATGTAATTCCGGTTTTGGAAAAACCACATTACCTAGACCGGGCTTGGCAGCGAGTTAAAGAGGAGGTAGCTAAGGGATTTCAGGTTTATATAGTCGCACCTCGAATTGAGAACCCAAATAAAAAACTCACCGAGCGCGAAATACTTGCTGCTCAACTTCTGGGTGAGGAGTTTTTAGATAATGAGGTCATGGTTGCAGTAGAGGAGTTAGCGCCAGAGTTAGCAAGTGGGGCACTTGCTGGATTAAAGATTGCAGTTTTACATGGCAAGCAAAGTAGTGAGGTTAAAGATCAAACTATGAGCGCATTTGCTGCAGGTCAGATTCAAGTTTTAGTAGCCACCACAGTGATTGAGGTTGGTGTTGATGTACCTAACGCCTCCATGATGGTGATCATGGATGCTGACAGATTTGGCGTCTCCCAATTACATCAATTAAGAGGCCGAGTCGGCCGAGGTAGTGCTCCTGGTTTATGTCTACTAGTAAGTGGTGCGCCAGAAGATTCACCTAGTATGCAACGTTTATCAGCAGTGGCTGCAACATTAGATGGCTTTGAGTTGGCCCGGATTGATCTAGAGCAGCGCAAAGAGGGAGATGTTTTGGGGCGTTCACAATCTGGTGGTCGTTCCCATTTGAGATTGCTAAAAGTATTACGAGATGAAAATCTGATTGATCAAGCTCGCACAGTTTCAGTAAAATTGTTGCAAGATGATCCAGAGCTGATTAATCTGCCAGATCTTAAAAATGAGGTTGAAAAACTTAAAGAGGATGAGTCAGCAAGATTTATGGACAAGTCATGAGCATGCGCATAATCGCCGGTCTTGGTAAGGGACGAAGATTACACTCACCTCCTTCAATAACTAGACCTACATCTGATCGTGCTCGAGAAGGCTTGTTCTCTTCATTGGTCTCAACATTTAGCAGTTTAGATGGATTAAATTTTCTTGATCTCTTTGCCGGCTCTGGCGCAGTTGGTGTTGAAGCACTATCAAGAGGTGTCGCACTAGTTGATGCAGTGGAGAGTAACCCAACTAGTGCCAAGGTGTGTGAGAAGAATTTTGCCCTAATTGCAAACCTAGATGGCGTAGGAAGATTTAAGGTTCATGAAAAAACTGTTTTTGAGTTTTTAAATCACACAGCTGCAGGCTCCTATGAAATTATTTATATTGATCCACCTTATGAGGTTGAAAATAGTGAGGTGGAGAAGATTCTTAAAAAGATTCTTACTCTCGGCTTACTCAGTAAGTTTGGAATGGTGGCGATTGAACGAGATGCAAAGGCAAAGGTATTCTCCTGGCCAGTTGGTTTGTCAGAAGCAAAAGTTCGCTCCTATGGCGCAGGTGCTATTCACTATGGCGTGTTAAGTGAGCCCAATCAGTCAGAAAATGGCTAACTGCGCAATTAGTTGCTAGCGTTTTGCTCATGAGACGCGTTGTATGTCCTGGGTCATTTGATCCAATTACAAATGGTCACCTAGATATTATCGCTAGAGCGTGCTCCTTATTTGATGAGGTTGTAATTGCAGTATTGGTTAATCAAACAAAAAGCTCACTCTTCACTGTAGAGGAGCGAATTGAGATGATTAAAGAGGTCACAACCAGATTTAGCAATATTAAGGTTGATTCTTGGACGGGGCTGCTAGTTGATTACTGCCGCACAAACAAGATTCCAACTATTGTAAAAGGTCTTAGAGCGGTCAGTGATTTTGATTATGAACTACAGATGAGCCAGGTAAATCTTCAATTACAAGGAGTTGAAACCTTGTTTATGTCCACTGCACCATCTCATTCATTCTTATCTTCTTCACTGGTAAAAGAGATTGCAAGCTACGGCGGGGATGTTTCGGCATATATGCCTGCTGCCATAGTTGATAAGTTAAAATCAAGAGTTAAGCGAAGGGAGTAGCAATGGATGCAGTAGAGAATTTAGAGGCAGCAATTGCCATAGTTGAAGAGGCCCGTTCCGTCCCACTTTCAGCCTCCTGTGTTTTAAACCGTAGTGAGATGCTGCAACTACTTGACCAAATAAAGCTCTCCTTTCCAAGTGATCTGGCTAAAGCAATCTCGATACTAAGAGATAAAGATGAGATTTTAGAGAGTGCTCATAAGCAAGCAGATGGCGTTATTGCCCAGGCAAGAGATGAGGTTGCAAGGTTGGTGGAGCAAACCACAATTGTTGCTAATGCTAGAAAAGAGGCTAATCGCATTGTTGCTGAGGCAAATGCTGAAGGTAAGAAAAACCAAGAAGAGATCGATGAATATGTTGATGCCAGATTGGCCACTCTTGAAGTAATTCTCAACAAAACCCTAGATGTTATTAGTAAAGGTAGAGATCAGTTAGGTGGAGTTGAAACTAAGCACGCACTCTCTGATCTAAATAAGTAATTACATGGCACGTTCAATTTACCTCTTTAATACCCATGACTTGCCGCATAGAGCAGGTGAGATGCGAGAGCACCAATTAGATCTAAAGATCCCAGAGGCGGTTGGAGTTGATCTGCTCTCAGTTAAAACGGGTGAGATTATTGAAGTTGATCTGCGGGTGCAATCAGTTGATGAAGGAGTACTTGCAACTGGGCGAGTGATGGCCACCGCAACTGGTGAGTGCACCAGATGTTTAACCCCTATTAGCTGGCCCATTGATGAAAACTTCACTGAGCTTTATTACTATGAAATTGTTGGTGGCAAATCAAATAACAAGCGTGGCTCTAAATCAAAGTCTGAGAAGGATGCTGAATTAGATCTAGATGAGGATGATTTAAGTTTTATGGTTGGCGATGATATTGATTTAGAGCCTGCGATTAGAGATGCAGTGATATTGAATTTAGCGGTTAACCCACTATGCCAAGAAGATTGTCCAGGGCTAGCCGAAAAGCAGGGAGAAAACTGGGCATATCTGCCAGCAGATCAAGATCAAACCCCNACCGATGANAGATGGGCTGGCCTGAAGGATTTCCCGCTTAAAAACTAATCGTTTTTACAAGATCTGACTTTTCGTAGATAATTCTCACCTTGCGCAAAGCGCAGCAAATAAGGAGTAGTGATCATGCCAGTACCAAAGCGAAAAATGTCGCGAGCACGCACTCGCTCTCGTCGTAGCATGTGGAAGACAACTCCTGCACACCTTGCAACTTGTCAGCAATGCCAACAACCAAAGTTGCAACACACTGCTTGCCCAACCTGCGGAACATATAACCGTCGACAGGTTTTAGAGGTCTGATCTGTACTCTGACCTAACCGAGCAACTCGGGATATCGGTTAAGGAAGAGTTGCTTGAACTTGCGTTAACTCACCGCTCATTTTCATATGAAGCAGGTGGCATCCCGACCAATGAAAGATTAGAGTTTTTAGGCGATTCAGTTTTAGGACTAGTTGTTACAGATGAACTCTACAAAAGATTTCCTGATTTAGATGAAAGTAGATTAAGCCCGCTTAGATCTGGTGTAGTTAACATGCGTGCGCTAGCTCAGATTGCTCGAGATTTAAAACTTGGCGAGCATTTAAGAATTGGTAAAGGCGAAGAGGCTACAAATGGGCGAGATAAAAATTCTATTTTGGCAGATTCACTTGAAGCCTTAGTTGGAGCGATATATTTACAACATAGTTACAACAAAACTGCTGAAATCGTACTTAAGTGGATGACGCCAGCACTTGAAGCAGTATCCACACTTGGCGCCGCCTTGGATGGAAAAACTGCTTTGCAAGAGATTGCAGCTTCCTTAAATCTGACTGCACCTGAGTATGAGATTGTTGAATCAGGGCCAGACCACGATAAGAGTTTTGTGGCAGTAGCAATTGTTGGTAGTGAAAAGTTTCCTAGCGGTGAAGGTAAAAGTAAGCGTGAGGCAGAGCAAGCAGCAGCCAAACTGGCCCATGAGGTGCTGAGCAGTCGAAGCAAAAACAAGTAACTATTTAATAGTTTCATGCCAGAGTTACCTGAGGTTGAGACGGTAAGAAGTGGTCTTGAAAAATACATTCTTGGTAAGAAGATAACTAATGCTGAAAGTTTTCATCCCAGAGCGGTAAAGCCAGGCTCAATCGCGCCACTTTCTGCAGTCATTGGATCAAAAATTAAGGCGGTTAAACGGCGCGGAAAATTTCTATGGTTGGAGCTAGATCGAGATTTCACTTTGGTTGCCCACCTTGGCATGAGTGGTCAATTATTAGTTCAACCAGCATTAGCACCGTTGCAAAGCCATTTACGAGCAAAGTTGACTCTTGCAGGCAGGTTTAAGAGCGGTTCAGATCAGATTAGATTTATTGACCAGCGAACCTTTGGCTGGCTTTGTGTTGAAGAGTTTGTAGGAGAAGTACCTGCGAGTGTGGCTCATATTGCTATTGATCCTTTTGAGGAAAGCTTTGATATAAATAAAGTTATTACTCGAATTAAGTCAAAAAAGTGTGCAATTAAACCTGCGATATTAAACCAAGAGATAGTAAGTGGGATTGGCAATATCTATGCAGATGAAGCTTTATGGCGGGCAAAGATTCACCCCGAGGTGGTTTGTGAGGATTTATCTGAGATTGAAATTAAGAAAGTAATTACCTCAGCCATGAGTGTTATGAAATCTGCCATAAAATCTGGCGGTACATCCTTTGATGAGCAGTATAAAAATGTTAATGGTGAAAGTGGATATTTTTCCCGATCACTGAAGGTATATGGCCGAGAAGGGGAGAAATGTTCAAGATGTGGCAGCGCTATCCACAGAATTGCCTTTGCTAATCGCTCATCTCATTTTTGCCCGCGTTGCCAACGGTAGGTGAGCGGGATTTTCCTGGTTTTTTAGATAGGTTTGCGCCTATGAGGGCGAAGCTATGTATCTAAAGAGTATGAACCTAAAAGGGTTCAAGTCCTTCGCTTCCTCAACCACTCTAAATTTCGAGCAGGGCATTACCTGCGTAGTGGGGCCAAATGGTTCCGGTAAATCCAATGTGGTCGATGCACTTTCCTGGGTAATGGGTGAACAAGGTGCTAAATCTTTGCGTGGTGGAAAAATGGAGGATGTAATTTTCGCTGGCACCTCCGGTAGAGCCCCACTTGGTCGAGCTGAGGTATCGGTAACCATTGATAACGCCGATGGCGTACTACCAATTGATTTTTCTGAGGTAACAATTACTCGTGTTTTATTTCGAAATGGATCATCTGAGTACTTACTAAATGGCGAGACCACAAGATTATTAGATATTCAAGAGTTGTTAAGTGATAGCGGTATTGGTCGAGAGATGCATGTNATTGTTGGCCAAGGACAATTAGATGCAATCCTGCTAGCNAATCCAGAGGAGCGCAGAGCCTTCATTGAAGAGGCAGCTGGTGTTCTCAAGCACCGAAAGCGTAAAGAGAAGGCGATTCGAAAATTAGATTCTATGCAAACAAATCTTGCGCGAATTCAAGATTTAACTGTGGAACTTCGAAGACAATTACGCCCATTGGGTAAGCAGGCAGAGGTAGCAAGAAAAGCCTCAGTAATTCAATCTGATGTCAGAGATTCCAAACTCAGATTGTTAGCTGATGATCTCACTCGCATGCGAAGTGAGATGGAGGTTGAAGTTGCTGATGAGAATGTATTGCGTGAGCGCAAGGAACAGGTAGAGCGTGAACTAAATACTGCAAGATCACGTGAGGTTGAGTTGGATGCGATAGCTGCAAGTGAGAACCCACAATTAATCACAGCACAGGAAAACTTTTATCGACTTACTGCTCAGCGCGAACAAATCCGCGGTGTTCAAAANCTTGCATCTGAGCGTGCCAGGTTTTTAGCAGAGGAAGCAGAGGAAGCAAAAGCAATTGGTCGAGATCCACAAGCATTAGAGGATGAAGCTCTTGTACTAAGGGATGAGGAATCAGCCCTCTCTGCGCAAGTGAGGATTTCACAAGAGCAGTTACAGGTTGATTCAAATTCTCTAAAGGCAATTGAAGATCAACTAGCGTTAGAAGAAAACCGCGTTTCAGCATCCTTGCGAGCAATTGCTGATCAACGTGAAGGCACCGCCCGGCAGGAGGGCCATATCAATGGACTTCGATCCAGAATAGATGCAACAACTGGTGAGATAACTCGATTAACAACTGCTACGCAATCAGCAGAGTCAAGATTAAAAAGCTACCGCGAAGGTTTTGCATTAATTGAAACTCAGATCTCATCACTGACTGCTTCAGAGCCTGGACTAGATAATTTATTTAACAAATTAAAGATTGATTTAAAAGCAGCTGAAGGTGAGTTACAGGTATTAACTGAGAAATTACAATCAACTGAAAAACTCAGAGCAGGCTCGTTAGGTAGATTGACCGCTTTCAAAGAGATTACTGATTTGGTTGCTTCCTCCCAAAACGCAGATTTGATTGAGAAAATATCAATCCTTACCTCAAATTGTGAAGCAGAGGTAAGCAAAGTTTCGGCAGATTGTGATCGAATTAAGTTTGATCTAGTTGCGATCCAAGAACGTACTAATGGTGTAAATCGTGAATATGAAGTGGCTCTATCAAAGTTAAATGACTCTGATGCAGCAATGACTGGTTTGGCAGAGCAATTAGCGGTAGCAGGACAAAATGTGAAAAACACTAGTGAAGAGTTGGACCGTCTTAATTCGGCGTTAAGTGCTGCCAGTGAACAGCGCACCTTTGATGAGCGAGATTTAGCAGCGGCAATTGCACAATTTGAATCACATCAAGCGCCACTTGAGCCAGATTTAACTCATTTAGAGGATTTAAGGTCTCAAGTTTCTGGCGCGAGATCTAAAGAGGTCGAGGCTCGCTTAAGTTTGCGAACTATTGAAGAGCGAAAGGATGCGGTATCTCAACGGGCACTTGCTTTAGAAAATCAAGCAAATGCAGAGCGAGAAGCTACATCAAGATCTATCTCGCGAAGAGAGAATAGAGCCCAAGCTGCGATTACCGCACAAGAAATAGCTGATACCGCCTATGAAGCATTAATTCAGATTGAATCATCAATTTCAAAAGCAGGTACTGAGCGAGAGAGATTAGAGATATCAAGATCTGAGCGCGAAGGTGAGATATTAAGTTTAAGAACAATTGGAAGAGAGCTTGCAATTGAACTTGAGCGGTTGACATCAAGTGTTCATAAAGATGAGATTGCTCGTGCTGAACAGCGCTTAAGAATTGAGCAATTGGAGAGCAAGGCGGTTGAGGAGCTAGGTGTTGATGTTTCAACACTATTAAGTGAGTACGGCCCAAACAATGATGTTCCAACATTTTATGAGAATGAGCAGGGAGAGTTTGTGCCAGGAGATCTAATTCCTTATCGCAGAGAC
>B570J29596_1000034_pt1 | contig 11881 bp, 7 predicted proteins | sample LakMenEpi25Jul11_FD_29596 | JGI IMG/M metagenome (IMG submission 29596)
ACAGGTCTGGGCTTACCCCTGCCAGCAAACCAATTAATGCTCAGATAACTATTCCAGGCTCTAAATCAGCCACTAACCGCGCATTAATTTTAGCGGCGCTTGCCAAAACTCCTTCTCGATTAAGAAGACCGCTTTCGTCAAGAGATACCGACTTAATGGTCAAAGGGTTAAAAAGTTTAGGTGTTGAAATTACTGTTATTAAAACTAAAGACGGATTTGATTATGAAGTAGTACCAAACAAAATGATTGGCCCTGCAAGTATTGATGTTGGAAATGCTGGAACAGTTATGCGCTTCTTACCACCGATCGCAGCACTTGCAAATGGCTTAATTCACTTTGATGGTGATGCTAGGTCTCATGAAAGACCTTTAGCTCCAGTGATTAAAGCTTTGGAACAACTTGGAGTAACAATTGAACACAATGACAAGTATCGACTTCCACTTACTATAAATGGTGCAGGAAAAATTATCGGAGGTGAAGTAGAGGTAGATGCTAGTTCCTCTAGTCAATTTGTTTCCGCGCTACTTTTACTTGGACCTGCAACTGAAACTGGGATTACAGTTAAGCATATTGGTAAATCCTTACCATCTCTGCCACATATTGAAATGACAATTCAAATGTTAAAAATATTTGGCGCAAAGGTTGAAGTTGGTACAAATAGTTGGCAGGTAAAGCCCACAGATTTAATAGGTCAGGATTTAATTATTGAGCCAGATCTTTCAAATGCTGCTCCATTCATGGCAGCAGCAATGATTTGTGGTGGTAGCGTTGAAATACTCGACTGGCCTGAAATCACTTCTCAGCCAGGAGATCAGCTTAGAAATATTTTCTCTAAAATGGGTGCAAAAGTTGAAAGAAGTGAATTAGGTTTAAAAATATCTGGAACCGGAAAAATTCTAGGAATCGATATCGATCTGCAAGATGTTGGTGAATTAACCCCCTCTATTGCAGCAGTAGCGGCGTTAGCAGAGACTGAATCAAGATTAAGTGGAATTGCCCACCTACGACTACATGAGACTGATCGACTTTCGGCACTAGCAACTGAGATAAATAACCTTGGTGGAAAAGTGAGTGAAGGACCAGGTGAGCTAAGTATTAAGCCAACACCACTAATTGCAAAACAAGAATTTAAAAGCTATGAGGATCACCGAATGGCCACTGCTGGAGCAATCATTGGTTTAGCGGTTGAAGGAGTTGTTGTCGAAAATATTGAAACAACAAAAAAGACTCTTCCAGATTTTCCTGGTTTATGGGTGGAAATGCTTAATGGCTAAGTCACATAAAAATTGGGATGAAGATGATGTAAGAATCAACAAATCTAGGCAATTTGGATCAACTAATAAAACTAGGCCAAGAACTAAAGACCGACCTGACTATTCAAAGGCGATAACTGGAATAATTATTGAAGTAGACCGTGGTCGAGTTAAGTGTTTAATAACAGAGAATGATTCATACGGACTTATTACTGCCATGAAAGCACGGGAATTAGGTAAGAAATCTGTAGTTGTAGGTGATCTGGTTTCTATAGTTGGAGACACCACAGGAGATGAAGGATCTCTGGCTAGAGTCGTTGCTGTCCAACCCAGAAAAAACTCACTAACTAGAACTATTGACGACAACTTAAAAGATGAGAGAGTCATCGTGGCTAATGTTGATCAACTTGCAATAGTTATTTCAACCACGAATCCAGAACCAAGAACTGGTTTTGTGGACAGAGCATTGGTAGTTGCGTATGACCAAGGAATTTCACCATTAATTATTATGACTAAACAGGATCTGGCAAATGGTGATAACTTTCTTGAAACTTATAAAGATCTAGAAATTCCTGTATTTAAGACTGAAAAAAGTTCAGATTTATCTGAATTAAGGAATGCATTAACTGGAAAAATTACTGTGCTAATCGGACATTCTGGCGTAGGTAAATCAACTTTGGTTAATAATTTGCTGGCAAAAAATGAGTTAAATAAACAAGTTAATGATCAGCAAAACTCTTATCGTCAAACCGGAGATGTAAATGAAGTAACTGGTAGAGGTAGACATACCTCCTCAAGTGCAGTGGCTTTACCGCTATCCTCCACTTTTTCCGGAGAAAACTTTGGTTGGATTATCGATACTCCTGGAGTTCGTTCCTTTGGTGTTGCTCATATTCAACCATCGCGGGTAATAGCTGCATTTCCAGAATTTTCCGAACCAATTTCATTGTGCCCAAAGAATTGCTCTCATAATGAACAAGATTGTGCGTTAAACACTTGGCAGAGTTTTGATGACAAGAATCATGCTCGACTAGCAAGCCTACGGAGAGTTTTATCTACCGGACAAGGTAAGTAAGAGTAATCTTTCACTGTGAGTGAGTTATCAAAGTATAAAGAGAGTAAAACCAGACAGGTTGACCTTCAAATCTCTGGCATGACCTGCTCTTCCTGTGTTGGTACAGTTGAGAAATCACTTAATAAGTTGCCGGGAGTAAGGGCTGCTGTAAATCTAGCAATGGAATCGGCGCACATAATTGCACCCTTAAATATTACAGAGCAAGAACTCATAGAAGCCGTTAAAAGCTCAGGTTATTCAGCTAGCGCATTTAAGGGCGAAAGAGAATCATTTGAAAAATCAAATCGCTTAGGTATAAGACTATTTTTCACGCTGTTATTTTCTGCCCCAATAATTGTTATCTCAATGTTTCATGATCTTCATGGAAAAGTTGACCAGCAGTTACTTTTACTAATCGATAGAACCAATGTATTTTTAAATGATAATAACCAGGATCTGGTGATTAATTATCCAAACGCACCAATTAGTACTTGGTTGCTGATAATTTTATCTCTCCCAGTTGTATTTATCTTCGCCTGGCCAATTCACAGAGCAGCTATAAAAAACCTATTAAATCCAACTATGGATACTCTAGTTTCATTGGGNTCTTTAATTACATTTATCTGGAGTGCATACTCAGCTGCTATATATACCCCGAATGAAAGTGAAACATCTTTTGTATATGCTGAAGTTTCAGCAGCTGTCATATTTTTTGTCATGTTAGGCCGATACTTAGAGCATAAAGCTAAGCGAAAAGCCGGTTCAGCACTTTCTGAATTATTCAAATTATCTGCATCAGATGTTGAGATCCATAAGAATGGCGAAACAAAACTCATTCCTATAACAGAATTAGAAATCGGAGACATATTTGTTGTAAAGCCAGGAGAAAAGATTGCAACTGATGGCACAGTAATTTCGGGATTTAGCACAGTGAATAATTCTTTTTTAACAGGTGAATTCACGCCGCTTGAGGTAGCAGTTGGTAGTCTGGTATTTGCTGGTTCGATTAATAACAACGGAAATTTACTTGTTAAAGCTTCAAGAGTTGGTTCTGATACTGAGTTAGCAAGAATTACTAGAATGGTACTCACTGCACAATCAGAAAAGGCACCTGCTCAGCAACTTGCCGATAAGGTCAGTAAAGTATTTGTTCCAGTTGTTTTACTTCTTGCGATTGCCACTTTTTTAACTTGGTATTTCGTGAATCAAAGTATTGCTGAATCCATTTCAATTGCGGTTGCAGTCTTAGTAATCGCATGTCCGTGTGCACTTGGTTTGGCTACTCCGATTGCACTAATGGTGGCATCTGGTAAGGCGGCCAAGAACGGCATCATTATTAGATCTCCAAGATCTATTGAAAAAGCGGTAGGAATTACAGATGCAGTCTTTGATAAGACTGGAACTTTAACTACTGGGAAAATGCAATTGCTAGAGATGGTCTTAATAAATAATCCATTAGATAAGCAAAGCACGGAGATATCAGCTGCCGATCTAATGAGTTATGCACTTAGTCTTGAAAGTATGGATTCTCATCCAATCGCGATTGCAATATCTGAGTCATTATCTAAGCAAGGTGCGTTCAAGTGGGAAGTTTCTGAATTTGAACATACTCCTGGCGCAGGTGTAACTGGTCGCATAAAAACGAATAATTCAACATCTAAAAAGGCAGTTTTGATTGGCTCACCAATATCAATAGCTCGAAGTACTACGGAGTTTTCGCCAAAATTAGTTAGTGCAATTGAAGGAGCAAAGTATCGGTCTAACTCTGTTGCAGTTTTAGCAATAGATGGTCTGGCGTATGGAGTATTTGAAATTGGAGATCAAATAAAAGTAGATGGCAAGATGGCCATTGAAAAACTTGAAAGATCAGGGATAAAAACTTGGTTAATTACAGGCGACTCTGAATCAGCAGCAATAAACATAGGATCTCAAGCTGGGATTGCGATCGATCATATTTTTGCTTCAGCAACTCCTGAAGATAAATTAAATTTTGTAACCTCATTACAAGAAAATGGAAAAGTGTTGATGGTTGGTGATGGAATAAATGATGCCGCAGCTATCGCCAAATCAGACTTAAGTATTGCAATGGGATCTGGAACCGATACCTCAATTGCTGCTGCCGATATTACTTTGGTTCGGCCATCTTTAATGGCTGCCCTTGATGCCATTAAAATATCTAAGAAAACAGTAAGGGTTATCAAATCTAATCTGGGTTGGGCTTTCTTTTATAACGTTGCTTTTATCCCAGTTGCAGCCACGGGAAATCTTTCACCTATGTATGCCGCAGCAGCTATGTCGCTCTCATCATTATTTGTGGTGCTAAATAGCTTACGAATTAAGTAATTTGGTAGCGGGGGCAGGATTTGAACCTACGACCTCTGGGTTATGAGCCCAGCGAGCTACCGAGCTGCTCCACCCCGCGTCGGATAATAAATCTTAGAGTAGGTTGAGTATTAAACCAAAATAGAAGAATTTATTATCTATTTTGAGCGGAGACTAATGCAGATATCGCAGCTTTAACTCTAGCTCGTGCACGATCTTCAGCAGCACCATCTAACCGCTTTTGTGCCGCCTCAAGCTCTGTAAATGCAGATTGCAGTGATGCAATTGCAGATTTGATTGCCTGACTTGTTCCAGCGCCACTATTAATTGGTGAATCAGATTGATTGGTAGATGCTTCAGTTCCAGAGTCGCCACCAAATACTTGATCTAGCGCACCCTGTAGAGTTTCACTAAATCCAATTTGATCACCAAATGAAACTAAAACTTTTTGTAGTAGTGGATATGCCGCAGTATTTCCGGTTGCTCGTACATATACCGGCTGAACATAAAGTAAGCCGTTGCCAACTGGCAGTGTTAATAAATTACCTAACACAACATCTGCACCGCCCTGGCGAAGTAGTGATAGCGAGGTTGCAACTTCAGGTTTTGCTTCAAAATTTGATGCAACCTGTGAAGGGCCGGCAACGTTTGTAGATCTTGGCAGCTGCAGCACAGTTATTTTTCCGTAATTATCACCAGCATCAGCGTTTACCACAGCTAATGCAGTTAAATTCTCGCGCCCACCTCTTGGTACAAATGGGGTATAAAGTGAGAAAGTTGGCTTATCTTGCCCTGGTATCTGCATAGTCAAGTAATAAGGTGGCTGTACGCCAGAGTTAGCTCCAAAGGTAGATGGGTCCAGGGGCACTCTCCAGAAATCTTGTCCGCCATAAAACGCTTCAGCAGTTGTTACATGGTAGGCGCTCAAAATATCTCGCTGAACTCGGAACATGTCCTCTGGGTATCGAATATGAGATAGCAAGTCTGGAGTTATTTCACTCTTAGCCTTCACACTGCCCGGAAATGCTTTACTCCAAGTAGCTAGCACTGGATCTTTTTCATCCCATTGATAAAGTGAAACTGTGCCATCATAAGCATCAACCGTTGCTTTAACTGAGTTTCTTATGTAATTCACATTTCGATCATCTAGAGATGCAACTGCATTTGATCTGCTTGTTAGAGCATCTCCAGTATTAGCTAGATTAACTATTCGAGAGTTTGGATATCCAGCACTTGTTGTATAGCCATCAATAATCCAAAGAATCTTGCCATCAACGATTGCAGGGTATGGATCGCCATCAAGAGTTAGCCAAGGAGCAACTTTTGCAACTCGCTCTCTTGGATTTCTTTCAAAAAGAATTTTAGACTCAGAATTTATTAGGTTAGATAAAACAATTCTTTGTTCTTGATACTTAATTGCAAATAGTAATCGGGTAAATAGAGAGCCCATTGGCACTCCACCCTTACCTGTATAGGTGTAATTCTTTTGCCCATTTGGCGAGTTATCATCTGGATAATCAAGCTCTACGGGATTAGATGCAGCTGGCCCACCAATAATTGAGTAATCCGGAACATTTTCACCAAAATAAACTCGAGGTTGAAATTCACCTAAGCCTTTAGTTGGTGGAATGTCTCCAACCACAAATGATGGTTTTCCATCTGCATCTACTGTATTTCCATAAGCGCCAACCAGTCCAAAACCATGAGTATAAACAAGGTGATCATTAATCCAGTTACGAGATGGATTACCGTTAATATTTAGTTCACGAACTGACACCACAACATCTCGTTCTTTACCATCTATTGTGTATCGATCAATATCTAATGAGTCAGCAAATGCATAGTACGGCTTGATTTGTTGTAATTGTCTAAAAGTTGATGATAAAACATTTGGGTCCATTAATCGAATATTGGCAATGGTTGCAGCATCATTTGCTAATTGCCCAGCAGATGTTGCAACAGTTGCTTGATAATCTTTAACCTCAACCTGATCTAGGCCATATGCAAGACGTGTCGCATCAATATTTTTTTGAATAAATGGCGCCTCTTTTGTTGATTCAGATGGCTTTACTTGGAATTGCTGAATTGCTGCTGGATAAATCCCAGCAATTAATACCGAAGCAATCACCATTAATGCAACTCCAGCAGTTGGTAGTAGCCATGATTTACGAACAATATTGGCAAAAAATAGAAGTGAGCAGACTAGAGCGATTGCTGCCAAAATTGATTTTGCTGGCAATAAAGCATTTACATCTGAATAGGTAAGACCTGTTATTAATCTTCCCTCTTTTAAGGTTAGGGCATATCGATCAAACCAATATGCAACCGCCTTTAGTAAAACAAGTAAACCAAGAAGTATCGAAAGTTGAACCCTGGCAGCAACTGTTGTTCGCTCTTCTTTTACTGCTGGCCTAATGCCACCGTAAATATAATGAACCGCTGCAGCTGCAATCAATGACAAGATAATTGTTGAAATTGCCCAACCAATTAATGCTTGGTACATAGGCAATCTAAAAGCAAAGAAGGAAACATCTAAACCAAATTGTGGATCTACTACCCCAAACTCAGTTGAATTTCTAAAAAGTAACCATTGTTGCCAAAATCTAGATCCTGCTGTACCTGCAAAGTAAAAGATTGCTAAAAAGATTGCAATTCCGACCAGCCGTCTAATTGGCTCAATTTGTGCACGATAACGCTCAAGATTGTCAGCTTCAACAGATACTGGCACATAAACTGGACGCTTACGAAATGCAATAAAAATATTTGCAGTAATAAATAGCGCAGTTACAAAACCAAAACCTAAGAATAAAAATATCTTTGTAAATAATGATGTTTGCCAAACATTTACATAATCAACTGAGCGAAACCAAAGTAGATCGGCATAAAATCCACTTAACGAAACTAAAATGCTGGCTAATATAAACAAAATAATAAAGGTGATAGTTAATGGACTTATCCTTCTTCGACCACCACTTCGATTTGCAAATGGATTAGGGAAGTTGCCACCAAAGCCGCCGCTACCAAAACCGCTGCCGCCAAATGGATTGTTATTTCGATTAAAACCGCCACCACCAAAGCCTGAATTACTCATGCGCAGATCTTATCTACTCCTAGGAGGTGCTTTTACAACCTGGATATTGGGCGGTATCGGGTGATCGAAGAATAGAGACGGCCTGGGAGAGTGTGGCGATTGGCACAATTTTCATCCTCTCTTGGGCATTACCGCTAAGGATCTGGTCGATATCGCCTAGCTCTGCACAATTTCTTACGGGTGTAAAAAATAACTCCACCCCAGCCTTATTGGCTCCAATAATTTTCTCAGCAATTCCCCCGATTGGGCCGACCTGACCATCTTGCGTAATTGTGCCAGTACCAGCAATATTTCTAGATCGAACTAAATCCTCTTTAGTTAATTTATCAATTACACCAAGTGCAAAAATTAAACCTCCACTTGGCCCACCAGTTTCAGCAAGTTTTATTTTCACATCAAATGGAAAATCAAATTGATTTCTTAATCCAATCCCGATAAATGCAGAGCCATCATCTCGGGCGGAGAGCTTGATTTGTTCTTCAATTATATTTGTACCCGCTCTTAAAACTTTGACACTTACCCGATCTCCTGGATTTTTCTGATCAAGTTCACTTGCTAATTCAGATTGGGATTCATACTTCAAATTATCAACAGTTAACAGCTCATCTCCAATCTTTAATACATTAAAAGCATTACTTTGCTCATTAACCTGGCCAATAATTAATTTTGAACTTAACTCATAACCTAAGTATTTCAGCGCCGCTGCAGTTGCATTTAGTTGCGAATCTGCCATCTCCTGCGCTCCCATTTTCATGGACTGCTCTGTCGTCTCACCCTCTGGGTAAACCTCAACTCTTGGTAAAACTGCCCTATCTGGATCAATCCAACTATATAGAACATCAAATCCAGTTATATAAGAATCAGGATCTGTGACCATAACTGATGTCACCGATAATTTACCAGTTGTGGGATAAATCTGAGTACCAGAGATTGTGATCGCTGAGCCCAAAATATTTTGCGGATCTCCTGGCGATAAAATCACGTATGGTGATTTAATAAAAAAGGCAGCAAAGATTAGGGCGGTTAGAAGTAGTTGAGTTGATCTAGGCAGTCTAGATTTTACGGGAAGAATTGATCGCATTGTCTTTGGTTAATTTTTATGACGAAAAGTATTCTGGAACTTCTTAAACTTATTTACCGACCTGCTAGTTTGATTATCAAATTTAGATTTATATTTGGTAAGCCAGACCCCATAGAGAATTGAACAAAACACCGCGCCAATGGGAATGACCCACCAGACTAAGGCCGAAAGCGGGGCGGAGTTCATAGGCCAATCATATTCAGCGGGGAAGAAAAAGGCTGGCAGGATTGTTGTAGGTAATTGAGATATCTTTAAGTACTCAAAACAGATGGGAATTTTTTAATGAGCTTTGGTTTCCTGCCAGCAGATGGGCAGCCTGACTTTGAGGCGCTGTTTAAGCAATTCTCAGAAATGGGGATTGATTCAGAAACTTTAGCTGGTGCTAAATCCTTTATTGAAAATATGCAATCTCCTACCACCGCTAATCAAAACTTAATCAACCCGACAACTCTTCGATCAATCGCTAAGAAAATAATTGCTACCAAAGGTGATCTGCCAGTTGGCATTACTGATCAACAGCAGATGGCCGAATCTATTGCGATTGCTAATACTTGGTTGGATACTGAAATTCTCTTTCCAGCAGCCACCCTGCCCACTGATAGCGCATGGTCAAAGGGAGTTTGGCTAGAGGAGTCTCTACTTGGCTGGCAACAGCTGATTGAACCCCTGGCAGCTGGTATGGCAGATGCCTTAGCAAAGGTNATTGCCAACCCAGCCACCTCGCTGCCGATTGAAATCACCGCTCAGATCGATCAGTCGCCAGAGCAACAAGAGGTAATGAAGCAGATGGTGGCAAAACTACTGAGAAGCTTTATGGGCACGCTAATTGCCAACCAATTAGGACAAGGAATTGGATTGCTTGCTAACTCCATTACTAGTGCTAATGATGTNGCTATTCCACTACTTAACTCCGATAGTGGCCCTCATTTAATCCCACANAATATCAATGAGTGGGCGCAAGGCTTAGGAATTGAAAAATCTGAAATTAATCTCTATTTAGCATTACGAGAGGTGGCCGCAAGTAGATTATTTTCAAATAATACCTGGCTGCACTCTTACCTAACNGATGCCATTACNACCTATGGCCAAGGAATCACCATCGATATTGAATCTATTACCCGCCAAGCCGAAGAGGCGATGAGTTCTGGAGAGATTGATATCAATGACCCACAATCAATTAATATCGCTTTAAACTCTGGTTTATTCACACCGCAACAAACTCCAGCTCAAGAGCTGGCATTAACAAAATTAGAGATGGCCTTAGCCTTAATTGAGGGCTGGATTGATCATGTTATTTCCCAAGTGGCAGCCGATCGAATCCCAAGTTTTAATGCATTAATTGAAAATTCCAGACGCCGGCGCGCGACTAGCTCTCCGATGCAACAGATGTTTGCTAGTTTGCTTGGTTTAGAAATTTCGCCAAGAAAGTTAAGAGAGTCAGCCACCTTTTGGGGTGAGGTAAAGAAATTACGTAGTTCAGATGGTCGAGATAAGTGTTGGGAAGATCCAGCATTTTTACCAATGCCTAAAGATTTAACTGATGTGGCGGCATTTTTAGATAGCGTCACAGCTCCAGATGATCTATCTGGACTGATTTAAAGTTAGAAATTAAAAAGCGAAATCCCCGGCCGCACATTTCCTATCTGCCTTCCCCTTGCAGATATGAAACGGTTATCCGGGGACTTCGTAGCGCTAACTTAGGTTAATAAATCCGGATAATCAACTTGATCCGACCGATTGTTTGGAGTTTTTTTAAGATTTTTTTGACCGTAAGCCTGTAAATTCAAGAGGTTGTAATCAATAATCTTTTCTTTCGGTATGCCTAAAGATGATGTTGATATAGGTGTGCGTAAAATTATCTAATCTCTGTGGATTAACCTGTGGAGATAGCCTAAATTATGGTGGATAAAAAGAGGTAATGGTGGATAACTTTGAACAGGAAATTCTCTTTGGAGATTTACTGCCACCAGTAGCCCAGATTTCAAAGCGCAGAGCCAAGCGAGACTCTTTATTGCCAGAAGGGTTACCAGAGTTTAGGGTGTTAGAAGTCGAAGAAGGCGAAGCAGTATTAGCGCCTATCGAAAAGGCGGTGTAATCCAGATCAGCATCCCAGCTCGGATGAGTAAGCAGGATGAGATCGCAGCTATCCCCGAGATGATCGCTATGGTTTTACGGCGAGAGGCAAAGGAGCGCAAAACTGATGATCAATTAATGCAGATAGCTCTTGAACTCTTATCAAAACTGCTACCTGAGTTTGAGATTAAACCTGCAAGTATTAACTGGCGCAATATGAGTGAGCGATGGGGCTCCTGCACCACAGTTGATCGGACCATCAGAATTTCAGATCGCCTAATTGGTGCACCTACTTATGTTTTAAACTACATAATCTTTCATGAACTAATACATCTGAAAGTTCCAGGCCATGATCAAGATTTTAAAAATTATTTACACCGCTTTGATGATCTACTCCGGGCTGAAGCCTTTTTAGAAGGATTTGAGATTGGTTGCCAAATTGGCAACTCTGGTGTGATGTCGGCGGTAAATATCTAGTTTTACCCCTTTTTTTCACTTTCTAACCCAATATTTTTGATTTTACGCGTGGAAAACCCCAGTTGAGCGTGGTGTGAGGGGTATGGTGTTGCCATTCGTACTCTCGCGCAGGAACTCCCCTGCGTGCTCCCAAGGGTGCGGCGGATGGAGGAAGAAAATGGCAGAAGAGTACAAGGGTGAGGCTTATTGCGTTAAGTGCAAAGAAAAGCGCTCTTTTGAAGGACATGTAAAGGTCTCTGATTCTGGTCGCCGGATGGCGCAAGGAATTTGCCCAGTTTGTGGCACAAAGGTAAATCGAATTCTTGGTAAGGCTTAACTAAAAAGCAATCACAAAAAGTTAAAGGGACCGGTTATTAACCGGTCCCTTTTTTGTTAACCCTTTCTAGTTAACAGTTTATTTGTTAATTAACTTGCCACAGCAACCTTTGCTGGTCTACCTGGCAATCTCTTGCTTTGAATTATTTGACCCTCATCAAATAACTCACCTCCCCAGACACCACATGGCTCAGCTCTAGATAGTGCAGCCGTTA
>B570J29596_1000035_pt1 | contig 11842 bp, 10 predicted proteins | sample LakMenEpi25Jul11_FD_29596 | JGI IMG/M metagenome (IMG submission 29596)
CCAAGCACCGCTTTTAATGCAAAGGCTGGTGCTGGAAATATGGCAGGTCTATTTAAAACTCTTGCCAATGCAGCGGTAAATTCCTGATTGGTAACAGGGTTTGGTGAAGTTAAATTCACCGCACCCTCTAATTTGGAGTTCATTAAAAATATCATTGCTCTAATTTGATCATGCAAGGTAATCCAAGACCACCACTGTTTACCTGAGCCTAACTTTCCACCAAAACCAAACTTAAATATTGGCAACATTCTTCCCAAGGCGCCGCCAGTTGGATCTAAAACTAAACCAGTGCGCAGTTTTATAGTTCTAACACTCGGTGCTAGATCTGCCGCTGCTTCCCATTCTCGACAAACAACTGATAAGAAATCCGTACCACCTTTATCAGTTTCAGTAACTGCGCGATTTCCAGTCTCACCGTAATAGCCAATTGCACTGGCGGAAATAAAGACGCTAGTTTGTAATTGTTGGCAAGCATTTGCGATTGTGGTTGTGCCAAGCAGTCTCGAGTTTAAAATCTCAGATCTATAAGCAGCACTCCATCTTTTATCGCCAACGCCAGCACCTGCTAAGTGAAATACTGCATCAACACCTTCTAATGCCGCTAGATCAATCTGGCCCTTAATTGGATCCCAGATAACTTCATCAGTTGCCCTGGTTGGTCTTCTTACAATTTTTTGAACTTGATAGCCATTTGCTTTCAATTGTGCCACCAGTGCACTACCAATTAACCCAGATGATCCGGTAACTGCAATTTTCTTAATGCTTTGCAAATTACAATCCTAAGTCAGATTCGAAACGACCTTCTTCAAGTCTTTCTTTTAGGGTAACTAAGAATCGAGCAGCATCTGCACCATCAACTACCCGGTGATCATATGAGAGAGCTAAATAAACCATTGATCTAATGGCGATTGTTTCTCCACCATCGGCACCCTTAACCACCATTGGTCGTTTAACAACTGCACCTAAGCCCAAAATTGCCACCTGAGGTTGGTTGATGATCGGGGTATCAAATAACGCTCCTCTTGATCCAGTATTAGTTAGCGTGAATGTACCGCCGCCTAATTCATCTGGCGTAATTTTATTCTCTCTAGTTCGGGCCGCTACATCTGCAATTTTTCTAGCAATGCCACCCATATTTAAGTCACCTGCATCTTTAACTACTGGGACTAATAAACCACGATCTGTATCAACTGCAACACCTAGGTGCTCTGCAGCGTGGTAAGTAATTTGGTCACCCTCAACAGAGGAGTTTAAAACTGGGTGTTGCTTTAGTGCTTCACATATGGCAACTGCAAAAAATGGTAAAAAAGTTAATTTAACCCCTTCGCGCGATTCAAAGGCGGCCTTTGCGGCATTTCTTAAGCGATCAATCTTTGTGACATCAACTTCAACTACGGTGGTAAGTTGAGCTGAAATCTTTAGCGATTCAACCATTCGATCTGCAATAACTTTTCTTAACCTAGTCATTCCTACCGTTGTGCCACGAAGTGGTGAGGTGATAACTGAAGATTTGGCAGTGGTATTTGCAGATGCCATAACTTGAGCAGTTGGCGTAGCTGCTGCTTTTGGCGTAGCTGCCAAAATATCCTCTTTACGAATTCGACCGCCAACACCTGTGCCTTTAATNGTAGAAAGGTTTACACCAGCTTCAGCGGCAAGCTTTCTAACTATTGGTGTCACATAGGAATCATCTGGTCTAGCTGAATTAACTACTGGAGCAGCAGCAACTGGTGGTTGTGAAGGTTTGGAAATTACTGGTGGAGCAGCAACTGGTGCAGCAGTAACCACAGGTGCAATCGGAGCTGGTTTTTCTACAGCTGCAACAACAACAGGTGTGCTGCCAGAAACTCCAATGGAAGCAAGTCGTGCGCCAACTGCAACAGTTGAATCAACTGGCACATCAATTGTTAATAATGTACCGGTTACTGGGGATGGAATTTCAGTATCGACTTTATCGGTTGAAACTTCAAGCAGTGCTTCATCGGCATTTATCTGATCGCCAACATTTTTTAACCACCTAGTAACAGTTCCTTCAGTTACTGATTCGCCAAGTGCTGGCATCGCAACAATTGTGGCGCCAGAGGTAGCTGGCGTAGCAGGTGTTGGAGCAGCAACTGTTGCTGCAGCAACTGGCGCAGTTGGTGCGGTAGCTTTTGGTTGCTCAACAACTTTTACTGGTTCAGAAATTTTTTGTGGGGCGGCCGCACCTGATTCAGATATAACTGCAAGCTCGGCACCAACTGCAACAGTTGAATCAACTTGCACAACAATTTTTTGTAACACTCCTGCAACTGGAGATGGGATCTCAGTATCTACTTTGTCAGTTGATACCTCTAGTAATGGCTCATCGATTGCAATTTGATCGCCCTCTTTTTTAAGCCATCTAGTAACAGTTCCTTCAGTTACTGATTCACCAAGTGCTGGCATCGTAAGTGAGAAAGTCATCGGCTAACTCCTTTAACCATGTGCATGTAGTGGCTTGCCAGCCAAGGCTAGATGAGCTTCACCCATTGCCTCTGAAAGTGTTGGATGAGCATGGATATGTTGGGCAACATCATTTGCATCAGCTTCCCAATTAAAAATTAATTGTGCCTCAGCAAGTAGTTCACCTACTCGAGAGCCAACCATATGAATTCCTAACACTGGGCCATTTTTCTTAGCAATCAACTTTACCGATCCGGCAGTCTTTAAAATATTAGCCTTGCCATTACCAGCCAAATCATAATTTAACTCCACTACATCATGTCCAGCAGCTTTAGCAGCGATTGCGCTTAAGCCAACTGATGCCACCTCTGGTTCAGAGTAGGTGACGCGGGGGATACCATCATAATTTATCGATCTTGGATTTAAGCCGGCAATCTCCTCGGCCACCATAATTCCTTCGGCAAAACCAACATGAGCTAATTGTGGGGTTGGAATTAAGTCGCCAACTGCCCAAATTCCAGCAACATTAGTTCGACACTTGTTATCGACTAACACATAGCCGCGGTCCAGCTTGATTCCAGCCTCTTCATAACCTAAACCTTGCGAGACTGGGCCTCTGCCAACTGCAACTAGCAGGATTTCAGCTGAAAACTCTTTTCCATCCTCAAGTACTACCTTTACATCTTTTTTGTTTTTAGTAGCAGATTTAAATTTAACACCTAATTCAAAATTAATACCCCGTTTACGAAATGCTCTTTCCAATTGCTTACTGGAGGATTCATCCTCTAATGCCACCAAGTGGGGTAGGCCTTCAATGATTGTTACCTCAGAACCAAATGATTTCCATACGGAAGCAAACTCACAACCAATAACTCCGCCGCCTAACACAATTACCGATTTAGGAACATAATCTAATTTGATTGCCTGCTCGCTGGTAATAATCTGTTTGCCATCAATCTCAAGCCCTGGCAGCGTCTTTGGATATGAACCAGTAGCTAAAATTACATTTTTACCGGTGTACTTTGTGCCCCCGGCCTCAACTGTGTTATTTGAAATNAANTTACCNGCCGCTTGCACATAGGTAACATTTCTAGATTTAACTAAACCCTCTAAGCCTTTATGTAATTTAGCAATTACACCATCTTTATATGAATTAACCGCACTCATATCCATAGCGTGAAAGTCAGCTTTTACGCCAAACTCACCAGCGTGACGGGTGTTATCAGCAATCTCACCAGCATGTAATAAAGCCTTGGTCGGAATGCAACCTTTATGTAAGCAGGTGCCGCCTAATTTATCTTTTTCAATTAGCACTACTTTTTGACCTAATTGTGAGGCCCGAAGTGCTGCGGCGTATCCGCCAGAGCCGCCTCCTAGAATTACTAAATCAAAATCGGCCATGAGGTAATCTTGCCACGAATTTGTAGTTGTCCCTTACGGCGCAGATTTAGCCTGTTACGGCTGTGAGCAAGCCAACTCAGCCAGGCAAACCAGGGATCGAAGAGCAATTCCAGTTCCGCCCACCGGCGTGTAGCCATGTGCTGCGCCAGTGTTAAAGGCCGGGCCTGCAATATCAAGGTGTAGCCATGGAATTTGTGGATCAACAAACTCTTTCAGAAACAAACCAGCTACCAGCATCCCACCCATGCGCTCGCCAATATTTGCAATATCAGCAATTGGTGAATCAAGGGATGCTCGTAATTCAACTGGTAGTGGCATTGGCCAAAATTGCTCACCTGAAATTGCAGATGCACTTAAAAATTGATCACATAATTGATCATCATTTGTCATTACCGCCGATGTTCTAGTACCTAATGCCACAACCTGAGCACCAGTTAATGTCGCAACATCAATTATTGCGTCCAGCCCACCAGATTTCTTTCCAACTTCGGTTGCTTTTACCAAAGCATCGGCAAGTACTAATCGACCTTCAGCATCTGGATTTAATACCTCAACACTTTTACCGCCATAAATAGTAATTACATCACTTGGCCTAGTTGCAGTGTCGCTGACCATGTTTTCCGCAAGTGGCGCCCAACCATCTACGGCAACTGGCAGTTTTAATTGGGCAATTGCAAAAACAGCTGCTACAACTGCAGCTGCACCAGACATATCTGCCTTCATTGCCTCCATGCCATTTGCTGGCTTTAATGCCAAGCCGCCAGTATCAAAAGTAATTCCCTTACCAACAAAGGCAAATCTCTTTTTTGGTTTAGCAGGTTTGTAAGAAAGGTGTACAAGGCATGGTGGATTTACCGATCCCTGACCAACACCAATGATTCCACCAAACCCCCCCTTTTTAAGAGCAGATGCATTGAGGATCTCTATCTTTACGCCATATTTGCCAGCTAACTTTTTAACTTTTTCAGAGAAAGAGATTGGAGTTAAGTGACTAGGCGGGGTATTAATTAGATCTCTTACTAAGAAAGTTTGTTCGGCAATTATTTCAGCACGCTTTGCGGCCTCTTTAGCTTGAGCGGTAGTGGCAAATTTAGTCAAAACACTTACCTGTGAAAGTGCTTGCTTATTGTCATCCTTACTATTTCCTTTAAATTCATGGAATGAATAAGAGCCAAGGCATGCACCCTCGGCGATAGCTGAAATCTCAACTACTGATTTACTAGGTAATGCAAAGCAAGCGCTTTTATTGCCAGACAATTCTCTGGCAGCAGCCCCTGCTGCCCTACGTAAAGTTTCAACCTCTATCCCAGATCCAATTTCACCAAGGCCAGTGAAGGCAATTATTTTGCAATTTTTACCAGGTAACTTAATCACTTCATCTGCTTTGCCACTAGCTCCCATGGCAATTAATGTGGCTAGCAGGGCGGCGGTATCTATTTGAGATGGACCGGCTTCGATCTTCAACTTTTTATCGACGGTGCCAAAACCAACAACTAAGATTTCACTATCTAACTTTTCAGTTAGCTTTACCTTAACCACTCTAACTCCAATTTAACTCGGTAAGTTATCAANTTAATTGCTTAAGCCTAGAGGATATTTTACGGTGCCGTTAACCTTAGAAGTTGGAGTTTAAGAATTAGGATCACTAATGCATTTAAAGCAGCTTTTGGAGTGTAGGTTTAACCAATGAAGAATTCGCCAATCGTGGGCAAACACCAGGGCTTAAGCGCCAAGATGGCAGATTTTGGTGGCTGGCTAATGCCAATTGAGTACCCAAAAACTGGTGCAATTGAAGAGTACAACTCAGTTCGAAATAACGTTGGAATTTTCGATGTTTCCCACTTAGGGAAAGTTTCAGTAATTGGCAAAGGTGCGACAAACTTTTTGAATGAACAATTCACTAATGATTTAAGCAAAATTATAGATGGTCAAGCACAGTACACATTAATGTGTAACTCCCAGGGTGGTGTGATTGATGATTTAATCGCCTACCGCAACTCAGATTCAGATTATTTCCTGATTCCCAATGCGGCCAATACAGCTAGCGTCTATGAGGTGTTAAAGGCGAATGCGCCGGCGGGAATTTCGGTAGAAAATTTACATGCACAATTTGCAGTCTTTGCACTGCAGGGGCCAAAGTCAATTGATTTATTAAACTCATTAGGAGTTGACTGTTCACTAGATTACATGGCATTTAGCAAGAGTAATTTTGATGGCACCGATGCGATTTTATGTCGAACTGGATATACCGGAGAGCTTGGTTTTGAAATCATTCCCACTTGGCAAGATGCAGGCAAGGTATGGGATCTATTGTTTAATTCAGTAATTAGCTTAGGTGGGGCAGTATGTGGATTAGGCGCTAGAGATCTACTACGAACTGAGATGGGTTATCCATTGCATGGACATGAACTAACTTTAGATATCTCACCAATCCAAGCCTCAGCAAGTTGGGCGGTAGATTTAAATAAACCAAATTTTACTGGCAAGCAAATCTTGTTGGACCAAAAACAAAATGGCACCACTCATAAGTTAAAGGCAATTTTAGCTACCGATCGAGCCATTCCCCGTAAAGATATGCAGGTTAAAGATCAAAGTGGCAACCTAATAGGTCAAGTAACTAGCGGCACATTTTCACCCTCATTAAAGAAGGGAATCGGGCTGGCTTTAATCAGTTCAGAAATTTCAGAGGGTGATCAGGTCATTGTTGATGTGCGAGGGCGTGATTCAGTTTTTGAAGTAGTAACCCTGCCATTTGTGCCATCAAGGGTGCGTTAGCAAAAAATCTTTAACTTTTGTTTCTCTCTAATACTTTTTAGTGCTACTTTAAATGCCTACAAATCAAGTAAGGATGGGTTAGCAAATGGAGTACCGACGCTTAGGTAGTACTGGAATGTATGTCTCAGAGATTACCTATGGAAATTGGATTACCCATGGCTCCCAAGTTGAATCTGATGCAGCGATTAAGTGCGTTAGAGCAGCCCTTGATTTAGGAATTACTACCTTAGATACCGCCGATGTTTATGCCGGCACAAAAGCTGAAAGTGTTATGGGTAAGGCATTAAAGGGTGTCAAGCGTGAGTCTTATGAATTATTCACCAAGGTTTATTGGCCAACCGGTACTGGAAAAAATGATCGTGGTCTTTCTCGCAAACATATTATGGAATCTTGTAACGCATCTTTAAAGCGTTTAAATACTGATTATGTAGATCTTTATCAAGCCCATCGATTTGATTATGAGACGCCACTTGAGGAAACACTTGGTGCTTTTGATGACCTAATTAGATCAGGCAAAGTTTTATATATTGGTTTTTCAGAGTGGAATGCAGAGCAAATTGCGGCCGCGCTTAAGATTCAAGATCAAAAGGGTTACTACCGATTTATCTCCAGCCAACCTCAATACTCAATGTTGTGGCGAGTAATTGAATCTAAGGTTGTACCGTTAAGTCAGAAAGAGGGAATTGGCCAAATAGTTTGGTCACCAATTGCACAAGGAGTGTTAACTGGTAAGTACCTACCTGGCAAAAAAGCGCCGGCTGGCTCTCGAGCTACTGATAAAAAAGGTGGCGCCGAGATGATCTCAAAGTTTATGAATGATCAAGTGCTAACTGCAGTACAAAAATTAATACCAATTGCCAAAAAGGTTGATTTAACTCCTGCTCAACTAGCAATTGCTTGGGTATTGCAAAATCAAAATGTATCTAGTGCAATTATTGGAGCAACTAAGCCATCTCAAATAAAAGAGAATGTGAAGGCTGCTGGAGTTAAATTAGATAAAGTCATTATGGATGAAATTGACCAAGCACTTAGTTCGGTTATTGAAAAGGATCCAGCAAAGACAATTAGTCCAAAGCCAAGAGCTTAAATTACTTTTTCTTACTCTTTACTGTTGGTCCAGTCTGTGGGGCTGGCGCTCGTAATCTACGAAGTTGAGTAGATCGCATCCAGCCATACATACCAATTCCTTTGATTGGCTCCTCTGGATACTTCTCGGCTACTAGTTTTTTTAGTTTTCGAGAGAGAAAAATTCCATTTACCGTCATGAAAATCATTGAGCTATACATCAGGGCAACAGCCGCTAGTTGAACTGCGGGAATAGGAATAATGGTTAGGAATAAGACCAACATAATTAAAACTAAAAAGTATTCCGAGATACTTCGGCGTTCATCAATATAATTTCTAACAAATCTACGAGCAGGTCCCTTATCTCGATATGGCAGTGCGCTCTCTTCACCTCGCATATAAGCAGCCCGAGCCTCTAATCTTCGAACTCGAGATTGCTCTTTAAGGGCGCGCTTGGCATCTTTACTTGCAGTTGGCGATAGCGGTGAGATCTTTAACTTAGCCTCAGCATCTTTGCGCTTTGGAGTTGGTTTTCCTTTTTTCTCAGCCATGTGATTAAGGTAGAGCCAACATTCGCTCTAATGCAACTTTTGCTTGCTTTGCCACCTGCTCATCAACCTTAATCTGATTTACTACCCGTCCGGCCACCAAGGCCTCCATCGCCCAAACCAGATGAGGCAGATCAATTCGATTCATGGTTGAGCAGTAGCAAACAGTTTTATCCAGGAAGACAACCTCTTTATCAGGATTTTCTCGGGCAAGACGTTGGACAAGATTTAACTCCGTCCCAATGGCCCACTTACTGCCAGATGGGGAGTCGGTCACAGTTTTGATAATCATCTCGGTGCTACCGACAACATCAGCCTTTGCCACCACCTCATGTTGGCACTCTGGATGGACCAGCACCTTTACCTGTGGCAACACTCTTCTAACATTTTCAATATTTTCAACGGTGAATCTGCCATGAACTGAGCAATGTCCGCGCCACAAAATAACTTTGGCCATTTTAATTTGTGCCTCACTTAAGCCACCACTTGGTTTCCATGGATTCCAAATCACACAATCTTCTAGCTTTAACCCTAAAGATAAAACTGCAGTATTTCGGCCAAGGTGTTGATCTGGTAAAAATAATACTTTTTCACCCTTTTCAAATGCCCACTTCATAGCCCGCATAGCGTTAGAGGATGTACAGACTGCGCCATTATTTTTTCCCGTAAAGGCTTTAATTGCCGCAGAAGAGTTCATATAAGTTATTGGAATAGTTTTTTTAGCCACCCCTAATTTTTCTAACACCTGCCAACAATCCTCTACTTGAGCTGCGGTGGCCATATCTGCCATTGAGCAACCAGCAGCAAGATCAGGCAAAATAACTTTTTGATTTTGAGTAGTTAAAATATCGGCACTTTCAGCCATGAAGTGCACTCCGCAAAAGAAAATAAATTCAGCATTTGGATTATCTGCTGCTGCCTGAGCTAACTTAAATGAATCACCTCTAATATCGGCATAGGCAATTACCTCATCACGTTGATAATGGTGACCTAAAATCATGGCTCGATCTCCCAGGGAAGATCTGGCCTGGTTTGCGCGTTCTACTAGATCAGGATCACTTGGTGATGGCAGAGCGCCATCACAGGAGACCCCGCGCTCGCTGCCCAGGTCAGCCTCTTTACCAAGCAGTAGTAGATCAGTTATTCCCATAGAGGTAAGTGTAAACGCTCACAGGTTTTAGTGCAGAAATCATCTGCAATTACTAGTAACCTATGAGCCTGAGCAAACATTGGAGAGCAGTGAGTATGAGCACAGAGACAACAAGCACCACAGATATTGCAATATCTACAAAGGGAATTTCTTTATCCGATGTGGCTGCTGAAAAAGTGTTAGCTCTTTTAACACAAGAAGGCAGAGATGANTTAAGTCTTCGTGTTGCCGTTCAACCTGGTGGTTGCTCTGGACTTCGTTACCAACTGTATTTTGATGATCGTCAATTAGATGGCGATAGCATCAGTGAGTTTGCTAGTGGCAAAGTAAAGGTTGTAACAGACAAGATGAGTACCCCTTATTTAATGGGTGCCACAATTGATTTTGTAGACACAATCCAAAAGCAGGGTTTCACAATAGATAATCCAAATGCTCAAGGCTCTTGTGCTTGTGGAGATTCCTTTAATTAATCTTTGATTTTAGCTGCGTAAATTTTCAACTGCACTCTTAAGAGCTAGGCAAAAGTTTTTTACTATCTCTTGATTTAAATCTTTATGTAAAGTTAATCGAATATTGCCGATTATGGGTCTACCCATAGCCGCCAGTACATGACTAGGTTGCATATCAGCTGACTTACAGGCTGATCCTGAGTCCACTGAAAAACCAGCATCCTCTAACGCCAAAAGCAGGCGATCTGCCTCAACTGATTTGATTGAGATAGAGATCTGTTTACTAAGCCCAGATAGATTAGAGGCAATATCTACATCTTTAATTTGGTTAGAGATGAAATTAATTATGTACTCTTTTAATTCAGCTCGAATATCTTGATCTTTAAGGTAATTTTCAAGAGCGACCGCACTGGCTAGAACTAAGGGAAGTGAGAAGGAGTTAGGTACTCGAAGCAAATCATTATGGGGTAGAGGATTGCGCCAGCTCGATTTGGATTTAATGACCAAAATGCCCACTCCAGATGGTCCAGCCCAGCTTGTGCTATCAAATAAACCAGTTTGATAATCAAAGTCAGGCAGTAAATCCACGCCACTGCTTGTGCAGTCGGCAAAAATTTGGCAATCAACTTTTGGCGCAGATTGTTTATTGCCAGTCTCACCATTTGCCATCTGCCATACCAAAACATCATCTTTAGAGAATTTACTGACTTGAATTACACCCTGATTATCAACTGGTAATTCCTTGATAGTTCGACCTAGGTTTTCTTCAGTTTTTGCAACTGCAAAGACTTTTTGGCGATCAATTGCTGAGTAAAATAACTCACTACTTTGTTTAAGTAGTCCTTGGATTCCTAATTGAAATCCCAGATCTGTTTCCCCTAAGAACTCGATCTCAGATACATTTACTTTTAAGGAAGATGCAAAAGTTTCTTTAGCTTGCTGCAACAAAATGGCGCTCTGGCGAGATTGTTGATTTAACTTTGCAGGCTCATGCCAACCCTTAGCAAATAATTCCGGCAAAAGGCTAAAAGCGGCAGGGTGTAACTCTCTTTCCTGCTGAAAGTTGCCTGTGATGCGAACCACCCGCTACCCCTATCTGCGCCAGTGCGACATTGCTAGAGCAGAAGGTTATCCTTAACCCTATGCATCTGCCTCTCCTAAAAACCTCAGTGGGCCTACTGGCGATTACACCATTACTTTCTGGTTGTGCCCAGGCGGAAATTTCAGGCCTTGGGTTTGAAGAGGGATTATCAAGCGTTAATGATCATTCACTATCACTTTGGCAGGGTGCTTGGATTGCCGCCGCCGTTGTTGGTGTTATTACTTTAATTTTGATTTTATGGCCAGTTTTCTTCCACCGCAAAAAAGATGAGAATTTTCCAAAACAAACTCAATACAACATTCCAGTTGAAGTGGCATACACATTAATTCCATTTTTAATTGTGGCAGTCCTGTTTTATTTCACCGTACAACGAGAATCTCGAATAGTTAAAATTTCACCAGACTCACAAGTTTCCCACTTCATAGATGTGGTTGGCTTCCAGTGGTCTTGGCAGTTTAAATACCGAGATGCTGGTGATTTTAAGAGCGCCACAGTTACTGGGACGCCAGCTCAACCACCAACCTTGTATTTGCCACAGGGGCAGAAAGTTCGATTTACCCTCGATGCCAATGATGTAGTTCATGGGTTCTGGATTCCAGCTTTTATGATTCAAATGCAAAATCTTCCTGGCGTAACAAACAAACTAGAGTTCACAGCAAATAAATTAGGCACCTATCCGGGTCGTTGCAATATCTTGTGCGGCAGAAATCATGCTCAAATGCTATTTACCGTGAAAGTTGTAACTTTGCAGGAGTATCAGACTTATATTGAAGGATTAGTAGCCGAAGAGAAAGCAGCCATCGCATGACCACTTACGCGCAGCGTCCAACAATTCCAGGTAGCAGGCCAGCTCCTGCGCCAACCTCTAAGGGTAAGTTGCTAGTTAAGTGGCTAACTTCAACCGACCATAAGACCATTGGTTATTTAT
>B570J29596_1000046_pt1 | contig 10799 bp, 12 predicted proteins | sample LakMenEpi25Jul11_FD_29596 | JGI IMG/M metagenome (IMG submission 29596)
GAGTAACTACCAATAAACCATCAGCGCCAGCTTTGGCAGCACGTTGAGCTTGTTCAACTGAGTGTGATGTTTCATTATTACCAGCACCAGCAACAATCTTGATCTTATCCCCTACAACCTTACGCACTACCTTAACAATTTGGTCTTTTTCATCATCAGAGGTTGTTGGCGCTTCACCTGTGGTGCCATTTAAAACTATTCCATCATGACCAGTTGAAACTAGATGAGCTGCAATTTTTTCAACACCTGCCCAATCAATCTCACNAGATTTANTNAAGGGTGTAACCATGGCGGTNAGCAACCGACCAAATGGTGGNGTTATTTGCATGGGTTAAGGCTACCGCTTAATTAAGGGGCTATGCGGCCAGATTTTTGAAAAGCTCCGTAGGTGATCGGCATTAACTTGGCGAAATGCTCTTCCATCTTCTCAGCTACCATCTCAATCTCCCGCTGCGGATAAGAAGGAAAGTGTGAGCCTTCCCGAGCAGTTCTTAATGAGAGAAAGTTCATTAATGCTCTTGCGTTCATAGTTACATACATAGATGAGTACAAAGTTACCGGTAANACTGCTCTAGCAACCTCGCGGGCAACCCCAGCTACTAACATTTTTTGGTAGTTCGCATAAGCTAAGTTGCAAGTTTCTTTTATCGCAGCAACTGTTATATCAAATTGCTCTGCAGTTCCATCTACAAATGTATAGGCACCAGCTTTACCAATCTGAACCAATTTACGATCTTTACTTGGAATATAAAAAACAGGTTTCAACTCACGATAACGCCCACTCTCTTCATTGTATGAAGCAATTCGGTGGCGCATAAACTCTCTAAAAACAAATATTGGAGCAGATACAAAAAATGTCATTGAGGTGTGTTCAAATGGTGAGCCATGTCGCTCCCGTGCTAAATAATTAATCAACCCTTCAGACTTTGTCGCATCAGCACCAACATCTTCTAGCGATTTATCTCCAGCGGTTGAAACTCTGGCAGCCCAAATCACATCAGCATCACTAGCGCTTGATTTAACAAGCTCTACCGACATATCGTCTCTAAATTTGATCTCATCGCTCATGGTTGCGACCCTATCTTTGGTGATTGCTGATCGGCTGGATTAAAGTGTCGGCGTGTCAGTGAATCCAAAGAAGAATCAGGTAGATCGAACCGCATTTAGCGTTGCATTTACCGTGGGACTTTATGGCGCAGCCTTTGGGGCAGCTGGGGTAACGGCAGGTTTTTCAATCCTGCAGACCTGCTTGCTTTCAATCCTACTTTTTTCAGGCGCATCGCAATTTGCCGTAGTTGGAATCATGGGTGCTGGCGGGGCAGCTATAAGCGCAATTGCAACTGCGACCTTGCTCGGGTTTAGAAACACTCTTTACGGTCTGCAAATGGCACCCATCTTAAAAGTGAAAGGCATTAAGCGAGTTCTTGCTGCCCAAATAACTATTGATGAATCAACAGCGGTGGCAACCTTGCAAGATAATGATGAAGATCGTAAAAGAGGATTTTACTTAACCGGCATCGGTGTATATGTCTTCTGGAATTTGTTTACATTTCTTGGTGCATTGGGTGCTAGCGCAATTGGTGACCCTTCGGTATGGGGGTTAGATGCCGCAGTGCCTGCCGCTTTCTTAGGATTAATTTGGCCGAGGATCAAAAACAAAGTTCAATTCCTCGTTTCAGGAATTGCTATTGCCTGGGCTCTGCTACTAACGCCAGTAACTCCAGCAGGAATTCCAATTATTACGACCGTTGTTCTGGCAATCATATTTGGGGCAAAAAAATGAGTGCTATCTGGATTGCAGTTCTTGGAGCAAGTTTGACCGCATTTTTAAACAAATACATTGGGCATAGTGTTCCTGAAAAATGGTTGAATCGACCAGTTTTTGTCAGGATTAATGCACTAGTACCAATTGTTTTACTTAGCGCATTAGTTGGAGTACAAACATTCACCGATGAAAAAGAGATAGTGATTGATCAGCGTGCGGCAGGAGTTTTTGTGGCCTTAGTTGCCCTGAAGTTCAAAGCACCATTTCCACTAGTTGTTATCTCCGCCGCGATCACATCTGCTGCTGTTTATAACTGGTTTTAAAGAACTTTTAGCGCCTCTAACTTCTCTTTCAAAGCAGCATCTGATGGCTCAGTCAGGTGAGTGCCATCTGCAAACAAAATTACTGGGATTGATCTCATGCCACCATTAATCTCAATAACCTTATCTGAGGCAGAAGCATCAGCTTCCACGTCGATGTAGTTGTATTTAACGTTATTAGCATCTAAAAACTTTTTAGACCGGCGGCAATCGCCACACCACTCAGCTCCATACATAGTTATCTCACTCATTACATACCTCCCATATAATTTTCCAAACCTACTGTTAGACCTGGATTTTTTGCAACATTTCTAATGCCAATTAGAACTCCTGGCATAAACCCTGCCCGATTTATTGAGTCATGGCGAATTGTTAATGTCTCCCCTAAATCTCCAAAAATAACCTCCTGGTGGGCAACATAACCATGAGATCTAATTGAATGCACTGGAACATCTCCCACTTTCCCACCACGAGCTCCTGCTATTTCAGATTTGGTGCTATCTGGCATGGCCGGTTTCTTACTTTGCTTTCGAGCTGCAGTAATCATCTCCGCGGTTCTAATTGCAGTGCCAGAGGGTGCGTCCACTTTATGGGCATGGTGCATCTCCACAATCTCAACACTTTCAAAGTATTTAGCTGCTGTCTGGGAGAACTGCATCATCAAGACTGCTCCTAAACCAAAGTTTGGCGCAATTAAGGCACCTACTTTTGGATGCTTACTGAGCATCGATTTCAGCAAATTCAATTTACTCTCATCAAAACCAGTGGTACCTACTACAACATGAATCCCATTTTGTATTGCAAACTCTAAATTTTTCATCACAGAATCTGGAGTTGTAAAGTCAACAACAATTTCAGTTCCGCTTGAAACCAGTTGGTCTAGAGAATCACCTAGATCAAGTGCGGCAGATAATGTTAAATCACTGGCAGCATTAATTGCTGCGACAGCTTCGGCACCCATTCTTCCCTTAGCGCCAAGAACTGCAACCTTCATTTGATTAGCCTCTCAAATTTACTAGTGGATCTGAATGGGCCCACTACTGCAAGGGTAGGAGATGCCGGCAGGATTTGGCGGGCAATTTCCTTGATTTGTTCAGGTGTTACCTCAGATATTTCTCGCAGTATTTCATCAAAGCTGAGCACTTGCCCATAAACCAACTCACTCTTACCGATACGCGTCATTCGAGAGCCGGTGTCCTCTTGGCTTAAAACTAGTGATCCAGATACCGCTCCTTTGGCGCGGGAGATCTCTTCACTTGTTAATCCATACTGGGCAACATCTTGCAAAATTGCTTGAATGATACTTATTGCCTCCTCCGCCTTATCTGGCTTACATCCAACATAGAATGACAAAACTCCACTACCAGCAAACTGTTGATTGTATGCATAGGTTGAGTAAGCCAAACCACGCTTTTCTCTAATCTCTTGAAATAATCTTGATGACATACCGCCACCTAAAGCAGATGAAAGGATGCTTAGTGCAAACCGTCTTTTATCATCTCTGGCAACACTTGGAATCCCATAAACAATATGAGCCTGTTCAGTTTTTCGATCTAATAAGGTGACTTGTCCTTTTCCTGCAACCTTTACATTACTTGATGTTCTGACCTGATAACTCTCTTTAGATTGATCTAAAAAGTTATCTTTACTTAATGCATCTTCAACTAATCGAACTACATTTTTATGCTTTATATTGCCAGCTACAGCCACGACTAAATCTTGGGGGCGATACCGCTTTTTGTAGTAGTTAAAAACCGTGTTTTGGCTCATTGATTTAATTGACTCAACTGTTCCTAATATCGGTCGACCTAGTGGAGTATCTCCATAATACTTTTCAAGAAATAGATCATGAATCAAATCACTTGGATCATCATCGCGCATTGCAATTTCTTCTAAAACAACCTTGCGCTCAGCATCTACATCCTCCTGCTTCACGACAGATGAGGTGATTAAATCACTTATNACATCTACGGCTAGAGGCAGATCTTTATCAATTACTCTGGCATAAAAACAGGTGTACTCCTTAGAGGTAAAAGCATTAGTTTCACCGCCCACAGCTTCAATTGCAGATGAGATCTCTAGCGATGATCTTCGCTTGGTGCCCTTAAATAAAAGATGCTCTAGAAAATGTGAAGCTCCCGCGGTTGAAAGTGATTCATCGCGGGAGCCAACATTAACCCAAATACCAAAAGCTGCAGAGCGAACAGATCTTTCCTCTTCTGTGACTATTCGTAAGCCACTAGGTAAGACTGTTCTTGCCAAATTACTCGCTCTTAGCTTCCTCAGGAAGATTTGCTGGAACTAATGAGTACTTACCCTTAGGGTCAATCTCATTGATTACAACCTCAATCTTCTCTCCAACCTTCATTACCTCTTCAAGGTTTTCAATTCGCTTACCACCATGCATCTTGCGAATCTGNGAGATGTGTAGCAAGCCATCTTTACCAGGAGCAAGATTCACGAAAGCACCAAAGGTTGCCAGTTTTACAACTGAACCGTTGAACTTATCGCCAACTGATAACTGAACTGGATTAGCAATCGCATTGATCTGCGCCTTTGCAGCTTCAGCTGCTGATCCTTCAGTTGCTCCGATATAAATAGTTCCATCATCTTCGATGGTGATATCAGCACCAGTCTCATCTTGAATCTGGTTAATCATCTTGCCCTTAGGCCCAATAACTGCACCAATCATGTCGACTGGAACCTTGATTGAGATAATTCGTGGTGCTAGAAGTGACATTTCATCAGGGGATGAAATTGCTTGATTCATAACATCCAAAATTGCAAGTCTTGCTTCTTTTGCTTGCAAGAGTGCAGCAGATAAAACTGATGCAGGAATACCATCAAGTTTTGTATCTAACTGAAGTGCGGTAACAAACTCTTTTGTACCAGCAACCTTAAAGTCCATATCGCCGAAAGCATCCTCTGCTCCCAAGATATCGGTTAGTGCTACATACTCAGTTTTACCATCAACATCATCTGAGATAAGTCCCATTGCAATACCAGCAACTGCTGCCTTGAGTGGCACACCTGCATTTAGCAATGACATTGTTGAAGCACAAACTGATCCCATAGATGTTGATCCATTTGATCCAAGTGCTTCTGATACCTGACGAATTGCATATGGAAACTCTTCGCGGGTTGGCAGAACTGGAACAAGAGCGCGTTCAGCTAGAGCACCATGTCCAATTTCGCGTCGCTTTGGAGATCCAACTCTTCCAGTTTCACCAACAGAATATGGTGGGAAGTTGTAGTTATGCATATAACGCTTGTGATCTTCTGGTGAGAGAGTATCTAATTGCTGTTCCATCTTAAGCATATTTAAAGTTGTAATACCCAGAATCTGAGTCTCACCACGTTCAAATATTGCCGATCCATGAACCCGTGGAATTACCTCAACCTCAGCAGTTAACGCACGGATATCGCGCAAACCACGTCCATCAATACGAATTTTATCTCGCAAAACACGTTGACGAACTAATTTCTTAGTTACTGATCTAAGGGCTGCTGAAATCTCTTTGGTGCGCTCTGGGAAATCAACAGTGATTTTCTCAGTTACAGCCTTATTGATTTCATCTAACTTAGTCTCACGCTCTTGCTTACCAGCAATTGTTAAAGCCTTAGCTAAATCATCTTTAGCTGCCTTCTCAATAACTGCGTAGATATCATCTTGATAATCAAGAAATACTGGAAACTCTCCAGTTGGCTTTGCTGCCAACTTTGCCAAAGCAAGTTGTGCCTCACACAGTGTGCGGATAAATGGCTTTGCTGCCTCAAGTCCTTGGCCAACAATCTCCTCGGTTGGCACTGTTGCGCCACCCTTTATCAATTCAATTGTTTTCACAGTTGCTTCAGCTTCAACCATCATGATTGCAACATCACCATCTGAAATTCGGCCAGCAACTACCATGTCAAAGACAGCCTTATCCAAATCAGAGTGATTTGGGAAAGCAACCCATTGACCTTCGATTAGTGCAACTCGCACACCACCGATTGGGCCAGAAAATGGAAGTCCTGCTAATTGTGTTGACATAGATGCAGCATTAATCGCGATCACGTCATACATGTGATCTGGATTTAATGCCATTACTGTTACAACAATCTGAATCTCATTACGTAATCCATTAATAAATGATGGGCGTAGTGGGCGATCGATTAATCGACAGGTAAGAATTGCATCCTCTGAAGGACGTCCTTCACGACGGAAAAATGACCCTGGAATCTTTCCAGCGGCATACATTCGCTCTTCCACATCAACAGTTAGTGGGAAGAAATCAAATTGATCCTTCGGTTTCTTTGATGCAGTAGTTGCAGATAGCAACATGCTGTCATCATCTAAATAAACAACGGCTGTTCCCGATGCTTGCCGAGCTAGTCGGCCAGTTTCAAAGCGGATCTCCCGCTTTCCAAATTTACCGTTGTCTATTTTTGCAACGGCTGATTGCACATCTTGACCCTCCATGGGTCATCTCCATTTCTCAACACTTTACTTCTAGAGAATGGATCTTCGATCGAAGTTCACGGAAAATCCTTTTCCGGAAACCACTACCGAGGACCAAAACTCTTAGCGATAAAGTTTTTTGCTGATTGTTATTTAACGGCGAAGATCGAGCTTTTCGATAATCGCTCTATAGCGCTCAATATCTGTCTTGGCGAGGTACTGCAAAATCCGGCGACGCTTACCGACCATCAATAACAAACCACGACGGTTGTGATGATCCTTTTTATTTGTCTGCAAATGTTGTGTTATCTCATCAATACGTTTTGAAAGAAGTGCTACCTGTGCTTCTGGGCTACCTGTGTCAGTTGCAGATGAGCCGTACTTACTTACGATTTCCTTTTTAACTTCTGGCGTTAATGCCATTTGTATTGCTCCTTCTGTCTGTCACGAGGGCCTCGGTGTTATTCACGAAGGCGCACCTTCTCGCTTTAGTAAAGCCAAGATTACCAGCGCGATAGCAGATACTTAAAATCGAGGCGAAATTGAGCGTTATTTGCTGGTTAATTCTCGCGCTTGGTCGCAATCTTTTTTCATTTGCTCAAGCAATGCTGGTAAGCCATCAAATTTTAATGTATCACGTAATCTAAAACCAAACTCTACTGTTGCATCTTGGTCATACAACTCTAAATCAATTTGATCAATTGCATATGCTTCAACTTGTCGGCCTCTAACACCTGGAAATGTTGGGTTTGTTCCAATTGATATTGCAGCTGGCCAGCGGCTTGATCCAACACTTAACCAGCCTGCATACACACCATCTGCTGGAATTGTGGCAAGTGAGTGCAAACCAAGATTTGCAGTTGGATAACCAATCTCTCGACCACGCTTTTCACCATGCACTACTTGGCCCTTTAGGTAAAACATCCGAGTTAGCAACTCATTAGCACGTTCAATTTGACCATCAATTATCAAACTTCTAATCCGAGTTGATGAAATTGTTGAGCCGCGATCTTCCTGTAGTTTTACAATTGACACACCAAATCCATACTTTGGTCCTACCTCAGATAAATACTTTGGTGTGCCTTGCGCCTTATGGCCAAAGTTAAAATTCTCACCAATTACAACATGTTCTGCGCCAAATCGACCAACTAAAACATCTTCAATGAATTGATCTGGAGATAACAATGAGAACTCCTTGGTGAAATTTACAACCTCAACAAAGGATGCACCGGCAGCCTTTAGAAACTGGATTCGATCCTTGGTCGACATTAATTGGGATGGTGTGCGCTCTGGAGCAACAACTGAGGTCGGATGTGGATCAAATGTCATCACTGTAACTTCACCCTGAATCTTTGCCGCAGCGATAATCTGTTGATGGCCAGCATGAACACCATCAAAGATACCGACTGCTAAGACCTTCTTCATCTGGTTATTGTTTCATAAAACATATTTACTCACTTGCCTTAACTAAAATTGGCGCTGCAACGATCTGTGAGCCCTGCAATTTGTTTTCCAATAACCCAATAAAAGCTCCCTGTGAATCCAAAGCAGCCACTACGCCAGGTTGCGGATTTTGAACTATCGATCTGCCAAACAATATTTCTCTACTCTCTGAAAAGTCTAAATTTCTAACTAAAAAGAGTTTCTCAATAACTTCAACAATTGGAATTAACTCTGCATCTTTAATCTGGTGGCAACTTTCAAGTGAAAAGGGTGAGACCAGAGTTCGCCGAAGTGAGATTAGGTGACCGCCCACCATTAACTGCTCACCAAGATCGCGAGCAATAGCTCTGATGTAAGTACCGGCTGAACAAGTTAACCGAAATATCAACTTCAATTCCGGTGTCATTAACCCTTATATCTTTAACCAAAATCTCATCAATCGTGACATCTCGCTCAGGGATCTCAACCTGCTCACCTGCTCTCACTCTGGCGTGTGCAGATTTACCATCAATTTTTATGGCAGAGACAGAGCTAGGTCTTTGCTTAATTTTTCCAACAAACTTTGCTAGCTCAGCACTAATTGATTCATTTGTTNNNTTNGCTAAANCTTCTTTNNCTGCTGTAGAGATTANATCNCCATCTTTATCATCTGTATGAGTTGAACTTCCTAACAAAATAGTNNCCTCATAGGATTTCTTACCATCTGTAATATAGGTAAGAAGTCTGGTGGCAATACCAACACCAAGGACTAATACCCCAGTTGCCATTGGATCTAAGGTGCCAGCATGACCAACTTTTTTAGTATTAAGTTTCTTTCTGGCCATTGCTACTACATCATGGCTTGTCATTCCACCGGCTTTATCTACAAGTAAAAAGCCATCCATTAANTCACCGATTAATTATGTTTTTTATATGGATCTTCAGCAACAGGTTTAGCACCTGCTCTTAATTTCTCCAGTTCAGCATCTGCTTTGTGCATCTGCTCAATTAGATCATTCATTGCAGAGGCTGAATCAGCCATGCCATCTAAGAAAAATTCAAGGGATGGAGTGACTCGAACGCCAAGTGCTCGACCAACCTCAGAGCGAAGCATTCCTTTAGCACTGCTTAACGCCGCAGCACTTGATTCATGAGCTGCTGCATCACCTAGAACTGTGTAAAAAATTGATGCTTGTTGCAAATCACCAGTTACTCGAACATCAGTGATAGTTACAAAGCCAAGCCTTGGATCTTTTACTCGCGATTCAAGAGCGTTTGCAATTATCTCTTTAATGCGATCGGCAACCTGCAGTGGACGTTTACTTGGCATGAATTAAGCTCGCTTTTTCTCACGAATTTCATAGGCTTGAATTACATCTCCAACCTGCAAATCTTTAAATGATCCAAGACCAATACCGCACTCAAAACCCTCTCGAACCTCCGTGGCATCATCTTTAAATCTTCGAAGTGATTCAATACTTAAGTTCTCACCAATGACAACACCTGCTCGCATTGTGCGAACCTTGGCATTACGGCGAATATTTCCATCAGAGACTATGCAGCCTGCGATATTTCCAAACTTGCTGGACTTAAATATGTCTCTAATCTCAGCATTACCAAGAACTGCCTCTTCATACTCTGGCTTAAGAAGTCCCTTAAGTGATGCTTCGATCTCCTCGATCGCTTTATAGATAACGGTGTAGAACTTAACCTCAACACCTTCATGTTCGGCAAAGACAGCAGTTTGTGGCTCTGGCTTAACATTAAAGCCAATAATTACTGCAGTAGATGCTGATGCCAACGTAACATCATTCTTAGTAATAGCTCCAACACCACGGTGAATAACTCTTAGATCAACCTCAGTTCCAACATCTAATTGAACTAACGCATCCTCTAGCGCTTCTACCGATCCAGAAACATCTCCCTTTAGAATCAAATTCAAAGTTGAAACCTTTGATTGTTCCAAGAAATCTTCCAGTGAAACCTTCTTGCGCGCCTTAGCTAAAGATGCATTTCTTGAGGCAAGCTGACGCTTTTCTGCGATCTGACGCGCAGTTCGATCATCTTCGGCAACAATAAATGAATCACCAGCTCCTGGCACAGATGTAAAGCCCAAAACTTGAACTGGCCGTGATGGACCAGCCTCTTCCAATGTTTGTCCATGCTCATCTAACATCGCACGAACTCGGCCATAGGCACCACCGGCAACAATTGCATCTCCAACATGCAAGGTTCCTCGTTGTACCAAAACAGTTGCAACCGGTCCACGACCCTTATCAAGATTTGCTTCAATTGCAACACCTCGAGCAATGTCATCTGCAATTGCTCGCAGATCAATCGCAGCATCTGCAGTTAACAAAATTGCGGCAATTAAATCATCAATACCCTTACCAGAAAGAGCAGATACATTGACAAACATGGTCTGTCCGCCGTACTCCTCCGCAATCAGGTTGTACTCAGTTAATTGTTGGCGAATCTTGTCTGGGTTAGCACCCTCTTTATCAATCTTATTTACTGCAACCACAATTGGTACATCTGCAGCTTGGGCGTGATTTAACGCTTCAATAGTCTGCGGCATAACACCATCATCGGCAGCTACAACTAGTACTGCGATATCAGTGACCTTTGCACCTCGAGCACGCATTGCGGTAAATGCTTCGTGTCCTGGAGTATCAATAAAGGTAATTGCCCGCTGCACGCCATCATGTTCATGATGAATTTGGTATGCACCAATATGCTGAGTAATTCCACCAGCCTCAGATTTAACAACCTCAGTTGATCGAATTGCATCTAATAATCTAGTTTTACCATGATCAACATGTCCCATAACGGTAACAATCGGCGAGCGCAC
>B570J29596_1000048_pt1 | contig 10605 bp, 10 predicted proteins | sample LakMenEpi25Jul11_FD_29596 | JGI IMG/M metagenome (IMG submission 29596)
GCCTTTAATATCCATTCCTAAAATTGAAGTCGCTTTTTCTTTTGTATCGGCTGGATTTTCTGCCAATTTAACGCCACCAGCTTTTCCACGGCCACCAACTTTTACCTGCGCTTTTACAACAACTTTTCCGCCAATTCTTGATGCAGCAGACTCTGCCTCCTCGGCAGTACTAGCAACTGCTCCTGCTAGAACTGGAATTTGATGGGATTCAAAAAGATCACGGGCCTGATACTCAAAAAGATCCAATGTTTTTCCCCGATCACCTAGCTACTGCAAGGTCGTAATAGTAATGAACTACTTCAAAAATTTATAATTTTTCAACTGGGGCGTAACGTAATAACAGTCTCTTTGGCCCAAATGAGCCAAAATCAATGGTGGCTTCAGATCTATCCCCTTCACCACTTACCTCAATTACAGTTCCTAACCCAAATGTGTCATGTGATACTCGTTCACCAACTTCTAGTTGCATTGTGTTACTTACTTTTCCAGTAGCTTTTGGTGCTGCGAAATTTCTTTTTATTGTTGACCTAGAACTAATAGTTTTTTCCTGCGCTTGGTTCCATTCAATTACATTTTCTGGAATCTCACTAATAAATCTTGAAGCAGCGTTATAGTTTGGCGTACCCCAAGCAGATCGGTACTCAGCTCTAGTTATAAAGAGATTTTCTCTTGCTCTAGTCAATCCAACATAAGCAAGTCGCCGCTCTTCCTGCAGCTCCTCTGGATCATCTAGCGTTCTAGAGTGAGGAAAAATTCCTTCCTCCATTCCAGTTAAAAATACTGTCGGAAACTCTAAACCTTTTGCAGTATGTAGGGTCATCATTGTTACAACACCGCCATGATCCTCACCATCTGGAATTTGATCTGCATCAGCAACAAGTGAAACATCTTCTAAAAATCCAGTAAGGCTTATCTCTTCACCTTCATCAACTTCGCTCTCTTCATACTCTGTAGCAACAGCAACTAGCTCTTCTAAATTCTCTACCCTTACCTCATCTTGTGGATCCTTACTCTCCTCTAACTCCGACAATAGACCTGACTGCTCTAATACAGCTTGCGCAATTACTGATGGCCTAGTCTTCGCCTCAACAAGTGTTTGCATAGATTTAATGAATCTCACAAATTCAATAAGTGTTGCAGAGGATTTAGCTGCAATCTCTTGATTCTTATCTACCTCACACAAAGCTTGCCAAAAAGTTAAACCATTATTTTTAGAGTAAAGATCTAACTGATCTAATGCACGATCACCAATTCCTCGCTTTGGAGTATTGATTATCCTTCGCATTGATACCTCATCTTCTGGATTCACAACTACTCTTAAGTAAGCAAGAAGATCCTTAACCTCTTTACGCTCATAAAACCTAACTCCGCCAACAACTTTGTATGCAATTCCAATACGCATAAATACNTCTTCAAATACGCGAGATTGTGCATTTGTTCGGTAAAAAATTGCAGTATCGCCAGGTTTAGATTTTCCAAGGTCGCGAAGTATTGCAATTTGGCGAACTACAAAATCAGCTTCATCATGCTCACTTTCTGCAACATAGCCAGTTATTAACGGCCCACTGCCAGCATCTGACCAAAGATTTTTTTCCTTTCTGCCGTCATTATTTGAAATCACAGCATTTGCTGCGCTTAAAATGTTTTGAGTTGATCTATAGTTTTGCTCAAGCAATACTGTTTTAGCATTTGGGTAATCATTTTCAAATTGTAAAATGTTTCTTATATTAGCTCCCCTAAATGCATATATTGATTGATCAGCATCACCAACAACGCATAGTTCAGCAGGAGGAAATCCTTCTAGATCTGATCCCACTAGCTCTTTAATTAAAATATACTGGGCATGATTTGTATCCTGATACTCATCTACCAAAATATGTCTAAACCTTGACCGGTACTTCGCTTTAACCTCAGGATATCTTTGCAATACCTCTACAGTTTTAGCTATTAGATCATCAAAGTCCATAGAGTTAGCAGCTGAAAGTCGTTTTTGATAGATACTAAAAACTTGTGCAACTATTTCTTGAAACTGATCTTTGGCCTGATTCAAATAATCTGCTGGGCCCATTAACTCATTTTTTGCTTGAGAGATAAATGAAGCTACAGCTCTTGGTGCATAGCGTTTCTCATCAAGGTTTAGATCTCTCATCACTAATGTAACTAATCTAAGAGAATCGCTTTGATCGTAAATTGTAAAAGCATTTGTATATCCAAGTAAAGTTGCTTCTTTTCTCAAAATTCGAACACATGCAGAGTGGAAGGTTGAAACCCACATTACCTTTGCGCGCTCTCCAACTAGCTCTGCTACCCGCTCTTTCATTTCACCGGCAGCCTTATTGGTGAAAGTAATTGCAAGCACTTCATATGGTGCAACATTTCGTTCAGCTAAAAGGTATGCAACTCTTCGAGTTAAGACTCGAGTTTTCCCAGAACCAGCTCCTGCCACAACAAGCAGTGGACAGCCTTCGGTTTTAACCGCTGCTAGTTGATTCGGGTTTAAACCTTGAGTTAATGCGGACATATTGCTAAGTCTATCGGTGGGTAAGACAAAGAGATTTGCTGCGGTAATCTTGCCTCCAATGAAGCCATTAGATGATAGTGAAATCAAACGCGTACTTGTAGTTACCGCACATCCGGATGATTGTGACTTTGGAGCAGGTGGAACTATTGCCCAATGGACTGCAAAAGGCATTCACGTTTCATACTGTATTTGTACAAATGGTGACCAAGGCGGAGAAGATCCAAATGTGCCTCGAGAAGATATGCCAAAGATTAGACAGCATGAACAGCGCCAAGCTGGTCTAGCTGTTGGCGTAACTGATATTACTTTTCTAAATTATCGTGATGGTTGGTTAGTACCAACCATAGAGTTACGTAAAGAGATTGTCAGGCAAATCAGAATTACAAAACCTGACCGTATGGTGATCCAATCCCCAGAAAGAAACTGGGAGAGATTATTTGCCTCTCACCCAGATCATATGGCTGCAGGTGAGGCGGCAATTCAAGCGGTTTATCCAGACTCTAGGAATGCATTCGCATTTGAAGATTTATTAAAGGAAGAAGGATTAGAGCCTTGGCGCGTAAGAGAAGTATGGGTAATGTCCTCTCAAAATCCAGATCATTTTGTGGATATAACATTAACTTTTGATAAAAAAATGAATGCACTGCATAGTCATGTTAGTCAAACAGCTCATAATGAGAATTTAGAAAAAATGGTTCGTGACTGGGGCGAAAAAAACGCCGAGTCTCATAATTTACCTGCTGGATCTATTGCTGAAGTGTTTAAAATTGTTAACACAAACTAGCGAACTTTAACTCTTTCAATAGCAATTTTACGTTTTGGTGAACCATCAGATTTACCGTTTACTACTCCATCTTTCGCAATTGCTCTGACTATATCTAAACCCTTAGTTACTTTTCCCCAGATTGTGTAACTTGGTGGCAACGAAGAATCTTCATACACAATAAAGAACTGGCTTCCATTACTAATAACTTCTGAATTCCAAATACCTACTGTTCCGGCTGGATAATTATTCTCAATGCTTTTTGGAAGATTTTCATTATCGTATTCAAAACTTAACTGGCCCATTCCTGTTGCAGTTGGGTCTCCACAATGTAGTAGGTAGATTTCGTTAGTTGTTAAACGGTGGCACAGAGTTTCATTAAAATAACCATTTCTGGCTAGTGACAACATAGTTGTTACTGCAATCGGTGCACTTGCACCATATGCCTCAATCGTAATATCACCACAATTAGTAGCAAAACTTAGTGTTCTATTTTTAAATGGAGCCTTAACCTCAGGAGGTAATACATTCTTTACAGTATGGCCTTTTGCTTTTGTACTCTTACAATTAAGTTTATAAGGTTTACTACTAGGGGCAGCGACTGCACTTGAGGTAAAAATAGTCGAAATCGCAAAAACACTGATGGTAAGGAAAGTTATTTTTGTTTTTACCATGGCAAAAGTTTAATCAATATTCTTNCAATACCCAAGAAAAATTCATAGTTATTGGGTATTAAAATCAAATTTTAAGCACTTTCACAGACAGTTAAGGTTTTACTACTAACTCAACCCTTTGGAACTCTTTTAAATCTGAGTAACCACAAGTTGCCATTGATCTTTTAAGAGCACCAAATAGGTTCATTGAGCCATCTGAAGTGTTGGATGGGCCAAGTAAAACTTCACTTAAAGATCCAACAGTCCCAACGCTGACACGGTTTCCTCTTGGCAGTTGTTCATGATGAGCCTCTTGACCCCAATGCCAGCCCTTACCAGGTGCCTCTAGCGCCTTAGCAAGTGGTGACCCCATCATTATTGCATCTGCACCACAAGCAATAGCTTTTGCAATCTCACCGCTAGAGCCAACGGAGCCATCTGCAATAACATGAACATATCTTCCACCTGATTCATCCAAGTAATCACGTCGAGCAGATGCCACCTCTGCAACTGCAGATGCCATTGGCACAGAAATTCCTAGAACTGTTTTAGTTGTATGGGCTGAACCACCACCAAATCCAACTAAAACTCCAGCAGCTCCTGATCTCATTAAATGCTGAGCACCTTGTGCTGTTGCGCAACCACCAACAATTACAGGTACATCTAAATCATAAATAAATTTTTTCAAATTTAGAGAGGTTGAATTCACAGATACATGTTCTGCTGAAACGGTAGTTCCGCGAATTACAAAGATATCAACACCAGCATCAATTACAGCCTTATGAAATTCTGCAGTACGTTGCGGTGAAAGTGCACCTGCCACAGTTACACCTGCTGCTCGAATTTGTGAGATTCTTTCCTTAATTAAGCTCGGTTGTATTGGTGCTGCATAAATCTCTTGCATCCTTCTAATCGCTTTATCTTCAGAAAGCTTTGCCATATCTGCTAGCTGTTTTTCAGCATCTTCATATCTTGTCCAAATTCCTTCAAGATTTAATACTCCAAGACCACCTGCCTTACCAATCATGATTGCTGTTTCTGGTGATACAACAGAATCCATTGGTGCTGCTAAAAATGGTAAATCAAATTTATATGCATCTATCTGCCATGAAATCGATACCTCTTGTGCATCACGTGTTCTTCGGGAAGGAACAATTGCAATATCATCAAATGAGTATGCAGTTCTGGCACGCTTTCCTGCCGCAATTTCAATCTCTAACATATGGGTAATCGTATCTGTAATCTAATGAAGTATTTCACTTAGCCAAAAGGTCCCAGGCTTTTACGCCACCAGCTACCCCGGCAGAATTTGGAATAATCTTAACTTTATAGTCAAAACTTTTTAGAGCAGACCTACTGATACGTTGGGCGTTACCGCCTCCGATATATAACTTATCCCAGAGAATCATTGGGTATAGCTCTTCAATCAGNGCTTTNACTCTTCGAGACCAGAGTTGATTACCCATTCTTCGCCTTGATATNTCACCGATCCAGGCATCAATAGTTTTTCCATATCTAATCGTGGCATGAGACAACTCAAGGTGAGGAGCTATTTTTCCATCATTAAACATTGCGCATCCTAGTCCGGTTCCAAATGTTAAAACTGTTTCTAATCCATCTCCAGTTACTACTGCAGCAGCATGAACCTCGGCATCATTTAAAACTAATATAGGTAATTTTAATTTCTTTTCTAATGTATTTTGTAAATCAAATCCATGCCAAGCCTTTTTTAAATGTGGATCTAGCGCGGTTCGTGGACCACGCTTATTAATGTAATGTGGAATAAATACTATTTTGCCATTACGAATCATTCCAGGCAGACCAACTGTAACGCGATTTATTCTTGAATCTGCAAATACAAAATTTTTAATTATGTCAGTTAATAGGTTTGGTGACAGCGGATAAGGGGTTTTTAAGTAAGGAAAATCGATTAAGACTTTTCCGTTTTTATCAAAAACTGAGGCCTTGATTCCAGTCCCACCACAATCAACAGCCAGTGTTATATTTTCCACTAGTTAATGTTAGTCGATAATGATGTTATTGAAAACAAGGCCTCAATTAACAAAGATTAGTGCGAGTGTCCACCTGGTCCATGTGAGTGTCCGTGACCAGCTGATTCATCTTTTTTCTCTTCTGGAGTTTCAAAGACTAAAGCCTCGGTGGTAATAAACATCGCTGCAATTGAAGCAGCATTTGCCAATGCAGATCTAGTCACTTTAACTGGATCAATGACTCCCTCTTTAACCAGATCAGTATAAGTTTCTGAGTATGCATTAAAGCCNTCATTAGGTTTCATTGCTCTTACTTTAGAAACAACAACATATCCTTCATGNCCTGCATTTTCAGCAATCCAACGAAGTGGTTCATCACAAGCTTTGCGAACAAGACGTACTCCTACAGCACGATCTCCTTCAAAACCTAAATCGTTATCAAGAGCAGATGCAGCATGAACTAAGGCAGCTCCTCCACCAACGACAATACCTTCTTCAACAGCTGCTCTAGTTGCTGAGATTGCATCCTCAAGGCGATGCTTCTTCTCTTTTAATTCAACCTCAGTATGAGCGCCAACTTTTATAACACAAACTCCACCAGCAAGTTTTGCAACTCGCTCTTGTAGTTTCTCNCGATCCCAATCTGAATCAGTATTCTCAATTTCGCGACGGATTTCAGTTACNCGGGCTGCAACATCATTTTTATTTCCNGCTCCATCAACGATCGTGGTGTTATCTTTAGAAATAACNACGCGTCTTGCTTTACCTAACATTGAAATATCTATNTGCTCAAGNTTTAAACCAACTTCAGCTGAGATAACTTGGCCACCAGTTAATATCGCAATATCTTGCAACATTGCTTTTCTGCGATCACCAAAACCAGGAGCTTTTACAGCAGCTGATGCAAATGTGCCTCGCATNCGGTTCACAACTAATGTNGATAAGGCTTCGCCTTCAACATCTTCAGCAATAATCAATAANGGCTTGCTAGCTTGAGCCACCTTTTCAAGCACTGGTAACACTTCACTAAGAGCTGATATTTTCTGACCTGAAATTAAAATATAAGCATCTTCTAAAATTGTTTCCATACGGTCTGCATCTGTTACGAAGTAAGGTGAAATATAACCTTTATCAAATTGCATACCCTCTGTGAATTCAAGCTCTAATCCAGTAGTTGATGACTCTTCAACGGTAATTACTCCGTCTTTACCAACTTTATCCATNGCTTCAGCGATTAAATCACCAATTGCTTTGTCTTGAGCTGAAATTGTTGCAACATCTGCAATTTGAGACTTTCCGCTTACAGTAGTTGAATTTTTCTTTAATGCTTCAGAGATAGCAGAGACTGCTTGCTCGATTCCATATTTAAGCTCCATCGGTTGTGCACCAGCAGCTAAGTTTCTTAGACCTTCTTTTACCATTGCTTGCGCAAGGACTGTCGCAGTAGTTGTGCCATCACCTGCTACATCATTGGTCTTCTCTGCAACCTGTTTAACAAGTTGAGCGCCCATATTTTCGGCTGGATCTGATAATTCAATTTCCTTAGCAATTGTTACACCGTCATTAGTGATTAGTGGTGCACCATANCTTTTTGCGATTACTACNTTTCGACCTTTTGGCCCAAGTGTTACCTTTACAGTATCAGCAAGAATATTTACCCCGCGCTCCATAGCGCGACGGGCTGCTTCATCAAATTGAAGTGATTTACTCATCTTTACTTCTTTGCAATGATTGCTAGTACATCACGGGAAGAAAGTACTAAGTACTCTTCATTGTTGTACTTAACTTCAGTACCGCCATACTTTGAATAGAGAACTACATCGCCCTCTTTAATATCTAAAGGAATTCGGTTTCCATTCTCAAATCGACCAGGTCCAACTGCCATAACAGTTCCTTCTTGTGGCTTCTCCTTGGCAGTATCTGGAATAACTAATCCAGATGCAGTCTTTTGCTCTGCTTCATTTGCCTTCACGACAATACGATCTTCTAGTGGCTTGATTGAAATTGCCATCTTTGTTACTCCTTTGGTTGGTTACTAGTTTTAAAATTTTTGCTTCATTCACCTGGGGCGTTAATTAGCACACGCAGGCTTAGAGTGCTAAAGCCAACTTTAAAGGGGGAACTGCACTCGGAGCAAATTAGCGCTCTAATTTAGAAGATCACACGGGATATCTCTGCGGCTGAATCTGCAGATATACCCAACTGGGAGGGCTCTAGCCCTTCATTGATAGCAAGGGAGCCTAAGGCTGCCACCATTGCCCCATTATCGGTACACAAGTTGGCAGGTGGAATAGAAAGCTCAATCTTGGCAGCCTCACACCGAGTAATGGCTAACTGACGAAGTCTGCTGTTTGCTGCTACGCCACCGGCAATAACTAAATTATCAATTCCACTCTCCTGGCAAGCAGCTAAAGACTTAGTTAATAACACATCAACGACTGCCTCTTGGAAAGATGCTGCTACATCTGCCTTTTTATAATTTGGTGTTTGTTCTAAATATCTAAGCACAGCAGTTTTTAAACCGGAGAAGGAAAAATCATATCTATGTTTTTGCATATCTAGGTTTTGAGATAAGCCCCTAGGAAATATAATTTCATCTGCATTGCCATTTTTAGCTTCACTATCAATTACTGGCCCGCCCGGAAATCCAAGGCCCATGATTCTAGCTACCTTATCAAAAGCTTCACCGGCAGCATCATCAATTGTTGCACCTTTTACTTTTACATCCTTAGCAAGATTATTTACCTGCAATATTGAAGAGTGGCCGCCACTAACTAAAAGTGCAATTACTGGACGAAGTTTTTTATCACTATTTAACATATCTACTGCAATATGTGCAGATAAATGATTTACGCCATATAACGGTTTATCTAAGGCAAGTGCTAAAGCAGATGCACTACTTACTCCTACTAATAAGGCGCCAATTAAACCAGGTCCAGCAGTGACTGCAATGGCATCAATATCTTTAATTGAAACCTTTGCCTCTTTTAAAGCTTGCTTAATAACTTGCTGCATAGCCTCTAAATGTGCTCGGCTTGCAACCTCAGGAACTACACCACCAAATCTGGCATGCTGATCAACACTGGATGAAATTACATTTGCAAGTAATTTTCGATTATCAACAATTCCTACCGCTGTTTCATCACAAGAAGTTTCGATTCCAAGTACTAGAGCCATTACTTAAGCTCCTTGCGCATAACTACAGCAGTAAGTCCTGGGCCATAATAATTTTCTCGCTTTGATACCTCACAAAAACCATACTGCTCATAAAGTGGTCGGGCAGCATCATTACCAACTCGCATCTCAAGCATTATGGCTTCCGCCTTTTTAACTCTTGCCCAATCAATTAAACGCTTTAATAATTCGCGGCCTATACCCTTGCGTCTATGTTGTTCAACTACGGTAATTGTGTGAATATCTGCTACATCGGCAACAAAGAAGATGCCAGCATAAGCAATTAATTCACCCTCATATTCAGCTACTAAGTAATGGGCATTTTTAGGAGATTTTGCAAACTCCTCTTTAAATTGGGCAATAGACCAAGCAGCCTTTGCATATACATCTTTTTCGATTGCAGCCGCCGGTACTAAATCCATAGCTGTCATCGCTCGGAACTTAACTCCTGGTGGCAAAGGGTAAGCATCGGGCTTTCTAATATAAATTGGATTTTTAACTAAATCATTTTTACTAGAAAGCTTTGCGATCTCAACTGGGTCTGGAAAATACTCGCCTCATTAAAGATTGGAATTTTATACTTCTCTAACTCGCTAGCTTTACTTACTGCTGGCTCAGTTATTCGCTTTGAATTCTTATATCTAGCCCAGTATCTCTCTTTGCGTCTGGCATCAGTTGAGACAATAAAATCTTCCTGATTAATACTGGCGGCCATTGCATCTAATGAGCAAACACCAACCCAATTTATTTCAGCGCCGAGGGCAAAACTTTGTGCGAATGCAATTCCCACTCTTAAGCCCGTAAATGGACCAGGACCCATTCCGACGGCTACTAGATCTATCTTGCTCTCAATAGCTAGCGCTTTACCTACAAGCACTGGCAATACTTCGCTATGAGAAAGTGGGTCATCGTGATACTCAGTAAAGAGCACCTGTGAGTTCTTAATTAATGCAACAGAGGTTCTAGAGGTTGAAGTATCAATTGCTAACACAGTACTCATAGTTGAAGCTCACTCCATCGATTACCTATCGGTAAATACTCAACTACTCTCGAGCTCTCATCTTGTCCTGGTGAAATCCTTATTTCCAAATATTGATCAGTTAATGAGTCAACAAACTCTTTGCCCCACTCAATTACGAAAATACTTGAAGTTAAGTAGCTCTCAAAATCTAGGTCGATAAAACTATTCTGACCAGATCCTAAAAGTCGGTAAGCATCAATATGAATAAAATTTGGCGCACCTTTATATATTCGACTAATCACAAATGTTGGTGAAGTTACCACCTGATGTCCTAAGCCATGGCCAATTCCCTTGGCAAAAATAGTTTTACCAGCCCCTAAATCTCCGGTCAGAATAATCACATCACTAGAAGATAGTTCTTTAGATAATTTCACACCTAAATCAAACATCTCATCAGCTGATGAGATTATGACTTTTTTATTGGACATATGAGAAGAATAAAGGGTAAATAAGTAAGACGGGCCCGCACAGTTAAGTGCGGG
>B570J29596_1000049_pt1 | contig 10552 bp, 9 predicted proteins | sample LakMenEpi25Jul11_FD_29596 | JGI IMG/M metagenome (IMG submission 29596)
TTTGGTGCGAAATCAAGTATGAAGTTACGTCGAATCCTTGGCATATTGCGAGACTCCTACTGCCGCACAATTGGTGTGGAGTATATGTACATTGCAAATCCAGCTTTGAGTCTTTCTTGCAAACAAAATATGTTGGGCAAAAGAGATTTTCATTAGAAGGTGGTGAATCGGTAATTCCTTTACTTGATGCCATGATTTCATCAGCGGCTGAAAGTAAGTTAGATGAGGTTTGCATTGGTATGCCCCATCGTGGTCGACTTAATGTTTTGGCAAATATTGCAGGTAAGTCATATGGACAGATTTTTCAGGAGTTTGAAGGAAATTATCATGACAATGAGGTTCACGGTTCTGGCGATGTTAAGTACCACCTTGGTACAAAGGGTGTATTCACCGCTGAAAGTGGTGCGACTACAAAGATTTACTTAGCAGCAAACCCATCACACCTGGAGGCAGTAAATCCTGTTCTGGAAGGAATCGTTAGAGCTAAGCAAGATAAATTAAGAGCTGCATCCGGTGATACTTCAGTAGATGAGCAGAGTTCATTTCCAGTTTTACCAATTCTTCTACATGGTGATGCCGCATTTGCTGGTCAAGGAGTGGTTTCTGAAACCCTCTCACTCTCATTGTTAAAGGGATATCGCACTGGCGGAACTATTCATGTTGTGATTAATAATCAGGTTGGATTTACTACCTCACCACATGCAGCACGTTCTTCTACTTATTCAACAGATATCGCAAAGATGATTCAGGCCCCGGTATTTCATGTTAATGGTGATGACCCTGAGGCTTGTGTTCGAGTTGCACGATTGGCATTTGAGTATCGACAAGCATTTAACAAGGATGTTGTGATTGATCTGATCTGCTACCGCAGACGTGGGCATAATGAAGGCGATGAGCCAAGCTTTACTCAGCCAGTAATGTATAAATTAGTAGATGCTAAGCGCTCGACTAGAAAACTTTATACTGAAGCTTTAATTGGTCGCGGTGACATAACTGTCGAAGAGGCCGAAGAGGTACTGCGTGACTACCAGCAACAACTAGAAGGTGTATTTACAGCAGTTCATAACACTGAGCCACAAAGTGATCCAAACTGGAAAGCGCCAGTAGTGCCTGCTCCTGAAACAGTTAATACTTCAGTTTCAGAATCTGTATTGAGCAGTATCGCTGCTACTCAGTCTGCAACTCCAAGTAACTTCACAGTGCATCCAAAATTGCTTCCGCAACTATTAAAGCGCACCGAAATGCTGGCAGATGGCACGGTCGACTGGGCAGCTGGTGAGATGTTTGCCTTTGGATCACTCCTTCTAGAAGGTCACCAAATTAGAATGAGTGGGCAAGATGTTCGCCGCGGAACATTCAGCAATCGCCATGCAGTAATTGTTGATAAGGAAACTGGCGCGGATTTCTTCCCACTTAGAACTCTTGTGAAGGATCCAAATCAATTCCATATTTATGACTCGCTTTTGTCAGAGTACGCGGTTATGGGATTTGAGTATGGCTACTCAGTAGAGCGTGAAAATGCTCTGGTAATTTGGGAAGCACAATTTGGTGACTTTGCAAATGGTGCGCAAACTATTGTTGATGAATTTATCTCATCGGCACTTCAAAAATGGGGCGAGCGCTCATCTGTAGTCCTGCTTTTGCCACATGGGTATGAAGGACAAGGTCCAGACCACTCATCAGGGCGAATTGAGAGATTCTTAGCCTTATGTGCTGAGCAAAATATGACAGTTGCTCAACCATCAACTCCTGCCTCGTACTTTCATTTACTGCGCTGGCACATGAAGAACCCAGCAAGAAGACCATTAATTGTTTTTGAACCTAAATCTATGTTGAGATTAAAAGCTGCTGCCAGTGGCTTAACAGATTTCACATCTGGCACATTTAAACCTTTGATTCCAGATCTAAAGGTAAGTAATGCAACACGATTAATCTTTACCTCTGGAAAGGTTTACTACGACTTAATTGCAGAACGAGAGAAACTAAATGAGTNNTCNACCGCCATAGTAAGAGTTGAACAACTTTATCCATTGCCAGTTGATGAGATTATTGCGCAAGCTAAATTACATCCAAAGGCAACACTACTTTGGGTGCAAGATGAGCCGGCAAATCAAGGTCCATGGCCATTTGTGGCGTTAACAACNACNGANGCTTTTGCAGCGCATGAAGATCTAGCAGGTAGAAGTTTGCGACGAGTCTCTAGGCGTGCCACTGCAAGCCCAGCTACTGGAAACCATCATCTACATGAAGAGGAAGAGAAGGCTTTAATGACTGAAGCCTTTACGCGTTAATCCCCTCGTTTATATCGGATTAAAACTTTTCCCAAGATTTGCTCAGATTCAAGCCATCCCCAATTCTTTGAATCAGTACTAGCCGGATTATCTCCCTCCACCCAGTACCTAATTACGCCATGCTCCATCCGGCTATCTTTAAGCCGCTTTAACAAAGCCACACCTGGTCTTACTGGGTCAGCAACTAAATAAAGTTTTCCAATCCTTAATCTGTGTTTCTGGCCACTTAACTTACGAACAATCAACCAATCTCCTTGGTTGAAGGTGGGCGACATTGAGTTGCCGGCAACTACTACCCTGCTTAATCCAAACATGGGAGTATTCTCCCACTAAGAGATTAGTTTTAATAAACCAAGGAGAGAAATGCTTAAATCTTTAATCAAGTTTGTAAAACCAAAGCAAACAGTTTTTGCTCATTGCGATCTACCATGTGGTGTTTATGATCCAGCACAGGCAAAAATTGAGGCGCAATCTGTTAAGGCTTGTATGGAAAAATACGCAGCCAGCAGTGATGCTGACTTCAAAGCCCGTGCAGTTGCTATCAAAGAAGAGCGTTCTGAGTTAGTAAAGCACCACCTTTGGGTACTTTGGACAGATTACTTCAAGCCAAATCACTTTGAGGCGTATCCAAATCTGCACTCATTATTTAATGAGGCTACTAAATTAGCTGGTGCTGGTGGAAGCAAAGGCACTAATGATGTTGCAGTTGCTGAAAAACTTATCGGCAAGATTGATGAGATTGCTGAGATCTTCTGGGCGACTAAAAAGTAAGTTTTTTCTAATCGCTAGTGGTTTAGAAGTTTAAACCGCTAGCGATTTTTTCATTGTTTGAGTAAGTGGCCTTATCAGCAACAATTGTTTCAGCAGCAACCCGTGCCATGAATGAAACTCTTTCCACAAATTTTCTTGTGATTAAACCAGTGGCAACTAATCTAGAGTTCTGATGAACCTCAACTTCAAATTTTAAAACGTTATCTACTAAACCAAGACATCTAGCAGTGGCATGTATTTCACTACCTACTCCTGCTGCGCCTTTAATATCTAATTCAGAAGATGATGTAACGGTGGTTTCACCAAAATCTAAAAACTCAATAATTGCTGTGCTGCATGCACTTTCAACTAAACCTAGTATCTGGTTTGAGCCAATAACTGGCAGATCATTAATTCCTTGAGCAACTGATGTGTCGCCAGGTCTGATAGACATGCTGGCCATTCCAATTGCACCGATTACCTGCTCTGCTTTCATAATCAGAACATTAGTGATCAGGGAATTACTCTTGCGGGAACTCCCTGCGTATTTCGCTAGTTATTTCAATTTGAGTTGCACCATCAGAGGTAATCTCCGTATAAGTGGTTTGGGTATAGGTAATTTCAGTAATACCACTTGATTGGGCGCCTTGCTTCATTTGAATGTATAAATCCTCAGTTTGCTGATTTATGCGATCACATAAACTCTCTGGCAGCTCTTCATTTAGGGCATTGCATAAAAGATTTTTCATCAAGAGTAGCGCAGCGCTCTCTTGCTCCATTTGATCTCGGCAATCTGTGCATGTACCAAAGTGCAGCTCGACAGCGTTAAGTTGTTGATCATCAAATATCTCATGATCAATGTATAAAACTATGTTTGGTAGAACTTGCTCACATGGCATGAAATCATTATTTGAAAAACTCATTTNTTATCACCTGCTTTTTTGCTACCAAAGCCGCGCTCAGTTGCGTAAGCAGACANTGATGTTCTTAGCANNTTTCTTCCTCGATGTAGCCTGGACATAACTGTGCCGGTNGGCACTCCTGTTATCTCGGCTACCTCTTTGTAAGAAAAACCTTCCACATCAGAGAGGTAAACTGCCATTCGAAAATCCTCTGGCATAGCAGCTAAGGCCTCTTTAACATCCTTGTCAGCGATATTTTCTAAAACTTCATCCTCTGCAGATTTGCCTTGATCACTTGTATGGGAAGAGGCATCTGCTATTTGCCAGTCCTCTATCTCACCTGCTGAAATCTGAGGCCTGCGCTGATCTTTGCGATAATTATTTATAAATGTAGTGGTGAGAATTCTGTACAACCATGCCTTGAGATTTGTACCAGGTTCAAATTGATGAAAACTTGTAAACGCTTTTGCATAAGTGTCTTGTACTAAATCTTGAGCATCATGTGTATTTTTTGTATAACGAAGTGCTGCGCCATATAGCTGAGATGTAAATACCAAGGCATCTCTTTCGAATCTAGATTTGCGCTCTTCTAAACTCTCTTTGCTTCGATCGATAATCGCTGGCAGTAAATCTTCGTTGCTCATTTGGGACAAGGCTACCTCGAAGGGGGTCTTGTCATTAACTAGATAATTCTTAGTTTGCCCAGTTGATGGACGTAATGCATGCATAGAGGTAAAACCCTTCTTACGAAAGGTTTATTCCCCGGTGAGGTGAGGGTTTAGCAGTACAAATGCCCAATTTGATTTAGATGACGGAAGGTAGACTGGGAGATATGAGTAACTGGAGCGCTCCTTTTCGCAGTGGTTTAACCGCTGCAAGTAAGCCAATATCAGCCACAGTTATCATCCCTGGATCAAAGTCAGCAACTAACCGGGCTTTGATTCTGGCCGCTTTAGCGACAACACCATCAAGGATCCGAAAACCGCTTTCCTCTCGTGATACTGATTTGATGGTTAAAGGTTTACAAAGTTTAGGATGCAAGATTGAGCAGATAAAAACTGATCAAGGCTTTGATTTTCAAGTGATTCCTGGCAAGTTAACGGGACCAACTCAAATCGATGTTGGAAATGCAGGAACTGTAATGCGCTTTCTGCCGCCAATCGCCGCTCTTGCAACTGGCTTAATTCATTTTGATGGCGATGAAAGATCTCACCAACGTCCAATTGGACCAGTGCTTAGTGCGTTGGAGCAGCTTGGTGTTTCAGTGGAGCACAACAACAAATACAAATTGCCAATAACAATTAATGGTGCTGGAAAGATTAAGGGCGGAACTGTTGAAATTGATGCTAGTGCCTCAAGTCAATTTGTTTCAGCTCTACTTTTAGTAGCACCAGCTACCCAAGAGGGTATAACAATTAAAAATATCGGCCCGTCCCTGCCATCTGCCCCACACATTGAAATGACAATTCAAATGTTAGAAAAATTTGGTGCAACCGTGCAGCGCACCGCCTCAAGTTGGAGTGTCAAACCTTGCCAGCTAATAGGTCAGGACTTAGTAATTGAACCAGATTTGTCCAACGCTGCTCCATTTATGGCCGCTGCCATGATCTGCGGTGGAAGTGTGAAAGTAAGTGACTGGCCTCTGAGTACAACACAGCCTGGTGATCAATTGCGTTCTATCTTTACCAAGATGGGAGCCAAAGTAGAGCTCAATGCTTCTGGCTTAACTATTACCGGTAGTGGAAAAATAGATGGAATTGATATTGATCTTGGCGATGTTGGTGAATTAACACCAAGTATTGCTGCCGTTGCATCTTTAGCAACAACACCTTCAGCATTAAGAGGAATATCTCATCTACGTTTGCATGAAACTGATCGACTTTCAGCATTGGCTAGTGAAATAAACAACTTAGGTGGCTCAGTTATTGAAGGGCCAGGAGATCTAATCATTAAACCGGGCAAAATGAATGCATCTCAAGTTTTCCGCAGTTATGAAGATCATCGCATGGCTACTGCTGGGGCAATTATCGGTTTGGCTGTTGAAGGGGTAATTATTGAGAATATAGAAACTACTCGAAAAACCTTGTCAGACTTTCCAGGGATGTGGCAGGGGATGCTTGATGGTTAGATCAAGAAGTAATTGGGATGAAGATGATGTCCGTATAAATAAGTCACGCCAATTTGGAACAAGTAATAAAGCCCGTCCAAGAACCAAAGATCGACCAGATTATTCAGCAGCTCAGACTGCAACCATAATTGAAGTTGATCGGGGTCGGGTTAAATGTCTAGTCGAGGGCCCAGATGGTAAAAAAGTTATTACTGCAATGAAAGCTAGGGAGTTAGGAAAGAAGTCAGTAGTCGTTGGTGATCTAGTCTCAATTGTTGGTGATATTTCCGGTGATGAAGGTTCATTAGCCAGAGTTGTAACGGTGCTTCCTAGAAAGAATTCATTAACTAGAAGTATCGATGATCACGCCAATGATGAGCGGGTGATTGTGGCAAATATTGATCAAATGGCAATTGTTATTGCAGCTGCCAATCCAGAACCTAGAGTTGGATTGGTAGATAGAGCGCTAGCAGTTGCATATGACCAGGCGATTACGCCAATAATTGTTATGACCAAAAAAGATTTAGCCGATGGTGATGAGTTTCTGCAGATCTATAAAGATTTAGAGATTTTGGTCTTCAAGATAGATAGAGCATCTGATTTAACTGCGCTACAAAAGGTGCTGCTAGGTAAAACTACGGTGCTGCTAGGACATTCTGGGGTTGGAAAGTCAACCTTAGTAAATAACTTACTGGTTAGCTCGAAAAATCGTGCTTCAGAATCTTTGTTTGAAAAAATCGACCGGGCAACTGGTGATGTTAATGAAGTAACTGGCCGTGGACGTCACACCACCTCTAGCGCAATTGCATTGCCACTTTCATCATCCCTTGATGGAACTGATTTTGGTTGGGTTATTGATACACCTGGAGTTCGCTCTTTTGGTATTGCACATATTCAACCTGCAAGAGTTATCTCATCATTTCCTGAGTTTCGTGAGGCTATTTTAAACTGCCAAAAAAATTGTACGCACAACGAAGTAGATTGTGCATTAAATCACTGGCCTTCCTTTACCGATCAAAACCTGGCAAGGCTTGCCAGCCTTCGCAGAGTTTTGTCTGCTGGGTAGTAAAAGTAAGAGTAATCTGATCTTCATGAGCAATGATCTAGTCGATAATAAGATTAAAACCAGACAAGTAAATCTCTCAGTTACGGGTATGACCTGTTCATCCTGCGTTGGCTCAGTAGAAAAATCACTAAACAAAATAGTAGGAGTTCGGGCAGCGGTTAATTTAGCCATGGAATCTGCTCACATAATTGCACCCCTTAGTGTTTCTGAGAAAGATTTAATTCAAGCAATTAAGTCAGCTGGTTATGAGGCGTCTGCTTTTAAAGGTGAACGCGAATCCTTTGAGAAGTCCAATCATCTGGGAGTAAGACTTTTAATTACTTTTCTCTTCACAGTACCAATCATTGCAATCTCCATGGTTGACAGTTGGCACAAAGAATTAGATAAGTCTTTGCTGTCGTTGATTGATTACGCCAATGACTTTTTAGCTACTTTTGCTGCCTCACTCACAATTAACTATCCAATTGCATCAATTTCAATCTGGTTCGTAATATTTCTTTCTATGTGTGTAGTTTTAGTTTTAGCTTGGCCGATACACCGGGCTGCGCTTAAAAACATAGCTAGCCCCACTATGGATACATTGGTTTCACTTGGCTCTCTAATTGCACTTGGCTGGAGTATTTACTCACTTGCTACCTATACATCAGCAGATGGAATGCCTAATGTGTATGCAGAGGTCTCTGCTTCCGTAATATTTTTTGTGATGCTAGGTCGCTACCTAGAGCATCGTGCCAAGCGTAAGGCTGGTTCTGCATTAGCTGAACTGTTTAAGCTTTCCGCTGGTGAGGTTGAGGTTCAGGGAGTAAATGGAAATATCGTAATTCCAATTGATCACTCCAGGTTGGTGATGTTTTTGTAGTAAAGCCTGGCGATCGCATTGCAACTGACGGGCAAGTAATCTCTGGTTACTCCACCATCAATAACGCCTTTTTAACTGGTGAAGTAACACCGATTGAGGTGGGAGTAGATGATTTAGTTTTTGCTGGTTCAATAAATAACAATGGAAACATTTTAGTAAAAGCCACCCGAATTGGATCTGATACTGAATTAGCTCGAATCACTCGAATGGTTTTAGCTGCGCAATCAGAAAAAGCACCTGCTCAACAGTTGGCCGACAGAATAAGCAAGGTCTTTGTACCTTCAGTTTTATTACTATCTATCATTACTTTCAGCGCTTGGTACTTCACCGGTGCAGAGCTTGTTAAGTCTGTTACAGCAGCAGTGGCAGTTTTAGTTATTGCCTGCCCGTGTGCATTAGGACTAGCAACGCCAATTGCACTTATGGTGGCAACTGGTAAAGCTGCAAAATCTGGAATTGTTCTTAGATCCCCACGCTCTATTGAAAAGGCTGTTGGCATTACCGATGCTGTATTTGATAAGACAGGCACAATTACCACTGGGCAGATGGTGCTACTTGAGATGACTCTAATTAATAATCCACTTTCTACAGAGAGCACAGCTCTTTCAACCTCGCAACTACTTTCATATGCATTATCGATCGAAAGTTTAGATTCACACCCAATTGCTAAAGCAATTTCAGTATCACTACTAAAACAAGGTGTTGCCAAGGTAGATGTGTCTGATTTTGAACAAACGCCAGGTGCTGGAGTTGCAGCCCGAATCCCATTATCTGCAACCTCTGCCTCAAAGGCGGTTTTGATTGGCTCTGCCATCTCGATTGCAAGAGCTACCACTGAGTTTGCACCGAAACTTACTCAAGCAATTGANGCTGCTAATCANCGAGCTAACTCAGTTGCAATCCTGGCAATAGATGGGTTGGCCTATGGTGTATTTGAAGTTGGTGATCTAATTAAGCCAGAGAGCAAGCAAGCGATTGAAAGATTGCAAAATTCAGGAATCAATACTTGGCTTGTAACTGGTGATAGCGAGACTGCTGGAATATCAATGGGATCNGCAGTTGGAATTCCAATTGACCACATCTTTGCCTCTGCAACCCCTGAGGATAAATTAGCATTTGTTGAAAATTTGCAGCAAAAAGGCAAGGTGTTAATGATTGGTGATGGCATTAATGATGCAGCAGCAATTGCNAAGGCTGATCTGAGTATTGCCATGGGATCGGGNACTGAAACAGCNATTGCAGCTGCTGATATAACCTTAATTAGGCCTTCATTNATTGCTGTATTAGATGCACTGGCNATNTCTAAAAAGAGTGTGAAGGTAATCAAATCAAATTTAGGTTGGGCTTTTTTCTATAACGTNGCTTTTATTCCAGTTGCTGCCAGTGGNAATTTATCGCCTATGTATGCAGCGGCTGCAATGTCGCTATCATCTTTATTTGTGGTCTTAAATAGCTTACGTATTAAGTAAGGATTGGTAGCGGGGGCAGGATTTGAACCTACGACCTCTGGGTTATGAGCCCAGCGAGCTACCGAGCTGCTCCACCCCGCGTCGGTGAATAAATCCTAGAGGAGATGGGCATTTAACCCAAATAAATGAATTTATTATCTATTTTGTGCAGAGATTAATGCTGCAATTGCTGCTTTAACTCTAGCTCTTGCTCGATCTTCAGCAGCACCATCTAAACGTTTTTGTGCCGCTTCAAGATCTGAAAACGCAGATTGTAATGAAGCAATTGCTGATCTAATTGCTTGGCTAGTTCCAGCACCTTCGTTAACAGGTGTGTTTGGCTGATTATTTGATGCATCCGTTCCAGAATCGCCACCAAATACCTGATCTAACGCACCTTGTAAGGTTTCGCTAAATCCAATTTGATCTCCAAAGGAAACTAAAACTCTTTGTAGTAATGGATAGGCAGCTGTGTTACCAGTTGCTCGCACATAAACCGGCTGTACATAAAGCAAACCCTTACCAACTGGAAGAGTTAACAAATTACCAAGTACTACATCCGCTCCACCTTGGCGAAGCAAAGAAAGGGATGTTGCAACCTCAGGTTTTGCCTCAAAGTTGGATGCCACCTGGGATGGACCTGGCACGTTTGTTGAACGTGGTAGTTGTAGAACAGTGATCTTTCCATAATCATCACCAGCGTCAGCGTTAACAATTGCCAAGGCGGTTAAGTTCTCACGACCACCTCTTGGTACAAATGGTGTGTAAAGGGAGAAGGTTGGCTTACTTTGTCCTGGAATTTGCATAGTCAGGTAGTAAGGAGGTTGGTTTGCAGAGTTTGCACCAAAACTTGATGGATCTAGCGGTACTCGCCAAAAATCTTGTCCACCATAAAAAGCATCTGCAGTGGTTACATGGTAGGCACTGAGAATATCTCGTTGCACACGGAACATATCCTCTGGATATCTAATATGGGATAGTAAATCAGGTGAAATCTCACTCCTTGGCTTCACACTTCCTGGAAATGCTTTGCTCCAAGTAGCAAGTACTGGATCTTTCTCATCCCATTGGTATAAAGAAACGGTGCCATCGTAGGCATCAACAGTTGCCTTTACTGAGTTTCGTATGT
>B570J29596_1000051_pt1 | contig 10448 bp, 7 predicted proteins | sample LakMenEpi25Jul11_FD_29596 | JGI IMG/M metagenome (IMG submission 29596)
TATAGAGTTAGTTGTTATTGAGCCATCTTCTTTGTTGATTTTCGAAGCAGAGATATTTTTCATCATCTCACTTGCAATTTTGTCTGTACATTTAGACCATTGGTCTACAACTTTGTTATATTTCTCGCCTTTAGTAATTAAACCTTCGGAATATTGAGTTTCATACTCCTCAACCATTTTTTTAGCTTCGGTTATAATTTTTTCTTTTGATTCAGGAATAACTAAATCATCTTTTCCAAAAGATATTCCTGCTTTAAATGCATTAAGNAAACCAATAGTCATTAATCTATCGCAAAAAATTACTGTTTCTTTCTGACCGCAGTATCTAAAAATAATATCGATAAGTTCAGAAATTTGCTTTTTAGTTAATAATTTATTTACTAAATCAAATGAAATTTTATGATGCTTTGGAAGAACGTCAGCTAATAAAAATCTACCAACACTACTTTGATATGTTTTAAAAACTGGCTTGCCTTTTTCATCTACTGTTTCAAAACGAGATACAATTTTAGAATGAATATTTATTGATTTATTTTCAAGTCCTTGTGCAATTTCATCTAAGTTTAAAAAGTAGCCAACAGGTTTGGTATCTTGATCTCCAAAAAACTGCGACATGTAATAAATTCCTAACACCATATCTTGTGATGGAACAATAATAGGTTTTCCGTTCGACGGGCTTAAAATATTATTTGTCGACATCATTAAAACTCTTGCTTCTAACTGAGCTTCTATACTTAAGGGAACGTGAACAGCCATTTGATCACCGTCAAAGTCAGCGTTAAAAGCAGCTGTAACTAAAGGATGCAATTGAATTGCTTTTCCTTCAATTAACAAAGGTTCAAAAGCTTGAATTCCTAATCTATGAAGTGTCGGAGCTCTGTTTAAAAGAATTGGATGTTCTCTAACAACTTCCTCTAAAATATCCCAAACTTCTGATTTTTCTTTTTCTACTATTTTTTTAGCCTGCTTAATTGTTGTCGCAAGACCAAGTTTATCTAATTTTGCATAAATAAATGGCTTAAATAATTCTAGTGCCATTTTTTTTGGAAGACCGCACTGATGAAGTTTTAATTCAGGACCTACAACAATTACAGATCTTCCTGAGTAATCTACTCGTTTTCCTAATAAGTTTTGTCTGAAACGTCCCTGCTTACCTTTAAGCATGTCTGCCAAAGATTTAAGAGGTCTCTTTCCAGTTCCTGTGATTACTCTTCCTCTTCTTCCGTTATCAAATAAAGCGTCAACTGCTTCTTGCAGCATACGTTTTTCATTTCTAACAATAATATCTGGGGCTCTTAATTCCATTAATCTCTTTAATCGATTATTTCTATTAATAACTCTTCGATATAGATCGTTAAGATCAGATGTTGCAAATCTTCCACCATCAAGTGGAACTAAAGGTCTAAGCTCTGGTGGAATAACTGGTATAACAGTTAAAATCATCCATTCAGGTTTGTTTCCAGAGTTAATAAAATTCTCAACTAGTTTTAATCTTTTAATAGTTCTCTCTTCAGCAACCTTAGAAGTTGTTGTTTTTAAAACTTCTCTTAATCTTTCTCTTTCAGCTGGTAAATCGATAGCAGCTAACACTTCTCTAATAGCTTCAGCGCCAATTCCTGCTGAGAACTGATCTTCTCCGTATTTTTCTTGAGCTTTTAATAATTCTTCTTCTGTAATTAATTGATTTTTCTTAAATTCTGTTAATCCTGGTTCAATAACGATAAAATTTTCAAAATATAAAACTTTTTCAAGGTCTTTAAGCTTCATGTCCATCGCAAGAGCAATTCTACTTGGCAATGATTTTAAAAACCAAATATGAGAAACTGGCGTTGATAGTTCTACGTGACCCATTCGTTCACGTCTTACATTTGCTTTAGTAACTTCTACTCCGCACTTTTCGCAAATAATTCCTCTGAATTTCATACGTTTATACTTACCGCATAAACATTCGTAATCTTTGACTGGTCCAAATATTCTAGAACAAAATAATCCATCTTTTTCAGGTTTAAATGTTCTATAGTTAATGGTTTCAGGTTTTTTAATTTCACCAAATGACCAAGATTTAATCTTTTCAGGACTAGCTAAGGAAATTTTAATATTATTAAAATTTTCTTTATTAATATTTTTTTTAAATAAATTTGTTAATTCTTTGCTCATAATTTAATTTGTTAATTCAATATTTAAACCTAAAGATCTGATCTCTTTAATTAAAACGTTGAATGATTCTGGAACTCCTGATTCAAAATCATCATCTCCTTTAACAATAGTTTCGTAAACTTTTGTTCTTCCCGCCACATCATCCGATTTAATTGTTAAAATTTCTTGCAAAGTATATGCTGCTCCGTAAGCTTCTAATGCCCAAACTTCCATTTCTCCAAATCTTTGACCACCAAATTGAGCTTTTCCGCCTAAAGGTTGTTGTGTAACTAGACTGTAAGGACCAGTAGAACGAGCATGAATTTTATCATCAACCATGTGGGCTAATTTTAACATGTAAATAATTCCAACTGTAACTTGACGATCAATTTTTTCACCAGTTCTGCCATCATATAAATCAGTCTGTCCAGATTCTGGTAATCCACAAAATTTTAACATTTCAGTAACGTCATTTACACTAGCCCCATCGAAAACTGGTGTAGCTATAGGAACGCCACTTGATAGATTGTAACTTAATTCATTAAGTTCTGTATCAGATAAATTTTTAATTTCATCACCTACATCTCCTTTGTAAATTTTTCCTAAATAATTTTTTAATTCTTCTTTTTTAGAAGAATTTTTTTGAACATCTTCAATTAATTTTTTAATTTTCTCACCCATTTCAGAACAAGCCCATCCTAAATGTGTCTCTAAAATTTGACCTACGTTCATACGACTTGGAACACCTAATGGATTTAGAACAATATCAACTGGTCTTCCATCCTTCATGTAAGGCATATCTTCAGCTGGTACAATTCTACTAATAACTCCTTTGTTACCATGTCTTCCTGCCATTTTATCTCCGGCCTGAAGTTTTCTCTTCATGGCAACGAAAACTTTCACCATTTTCATGACACCTGGCAATAAGTCGTCGCCTTTTTGAATTTTATCTACTTGGTCTTCAAATCTCGTTTGAATATCTTTTTTAGCTTTAACAAATTGTTCTTTTAAAATTGCTAAATTTGATTGAACTTTTTTATCTTCAATGACTAATTTGAATAATTCATTAGCAGTTAATTCAGACAAATTATCTTCTGATAAAACTGTACTTTTTTTAAAAGATTTAAAATCTTCTTCAAGTTTTGCAGAAACTAAAGTGCTTTTTACTCTGGCTTTAATATTTGATTCTAAAATTTCTTCTTCGGCATTTTTATCATTTTGAACTGACTCAATTTCAGCTCTTTCAATAGATATTGCTCTTTCGTCTTTTTCAATACCATGTCTATTAAATACTCTTACTTCAACCACTACACCATTCGTTCCTGAAGGCATTTTTAGAGATGTGTCTCTTACATCAATTGCTTTTTCACCAAAAATTGCTCTTAATAATTTTTCTTCAGCGTTAACTGGTGAATCTCCTTTTGGCGTAACTTTTCCAACTAATATATCTCCAGGTTTAACTTCTGCTCCAACATAAACAACTCCAGATTCATCTAAATTAATTAAATTTTCCTCAGCAGTGTTTGGAATGTCTCTTGTAATTTCTTCAGGCCCAAGTTTTGTATCTCTAGCCATGACACTATATTCTTCAATGTGAATTGATGTAAAAACATCATCTGTTACACATCTTTCGGAAATTAATATTGAGTCCTCAAAGTTGTAACCACGCCATGGCATAAATGCTACCATTACGTTTTTACCTAGGGCTAATTCACCAAATTGAGTTGATGGACCATCCGCAATAACATCACCTTTTCTAATTTTATCTCCAACCTTAACTAATGGTCTTTGATTGATGCATGTATTCTGGTTTGATCTTTGAAATTTGCTTAAGTTGTAAATATCAACACCAGATTTTGTAAGATCCTTTTCACTAGTTACTCTGACAACAATTCTTTTTCCATCAATTTTATCTACAACGCCGTCTCGTTTTGCAACTAAAGTTGCTCCTGAATCTACAGCAACATCTTTTTCTATGCCTGTTCCAACTAATGGAGATTCNTTTTTAATTAAAGGAACTGCTTGTCTCATCATGTTCGATCCCATCAACGCTCTGTTAGCATCGTCATTTTCTAAGAATGGAATTAAAGCTGCAGCAACTGACACAACTTGTTTTGGTGAAACGTCCATAAAGTCAACGTTTTCAGGTTTCGCTAATTCAAATCCTAATGATTTTCTGCAAGAAACTAAATCATCAACAAAAGTATTTTCTTTGCTTAACGGAGAGTTAGCTTGAGCAATTGTATATTTNCCTTCTTCCATTGCAGATAAATAATGAATCTCTTTNGTAACTTTTCCATTAACAACTTTTCTATACGGACTCTCAATNAACCCATATTTATTAATTCTTGAATAAGTTGCTAGACTATTTATTAATCCAATATTTGGTCCTTCCGGTGTTTCGATCGGACATATTCTTCCATAATGAGTTGGGTGAACATCTCGAACTTCAAATCCTGCTCTTTCTCTATTTAATCCTCCGGGTCCAAGAGCTGATACTCTTCTTTTATGAGTAATTTCAGCAAGTGGATTTGTTTGATCCATAAATTGAGATAATGGAGAAGTTCCAAAAAATTCTTTAAGACAGGCAGCTATTGGTTTTGCGTTAATTAAATCTTGCGGCATTACTGAATCGATTTCAACAGAAGCCATTTTTTCTTTGATGGCTCTTTCCATTCTTATTAGTCCAATTCTAAATTGATTTTCTACAAGCTCTCCAACCGATCTAAGTCTACGATTTCCAAGATGATCAATGTCATCCACTTCTCCTTTGCCGTCTTTGAGGTCCAGCATATGTTTAACGATTGTAACGATGTCTTCTTTTCTTAGAACGGTTAATTTTGGATCGCAATCAAGGTCCATTCTCGCGTTCATTTTTACACGACCTGTTTCTGAAAGGTCATATCTTGTATGATTAAAGAATAGGTTGCCAAATAAATTTTTAGCTGTTTCTATTGTTGGTGGCTCACCTGGTCTTAGAACACGATAAATATCCATGCTAGCTTCATCTTGATTAAGATTTTTATCAATAGTTAAGGTATTTCTTAAGAATGGCCCTCTATTTACGCCATCAATATCAAGTAGATAAATTGTTTTTGCTTTAAGATCTGTAAGCTTAGTAATTAAATCATTAGAAATTTCATCTCCGGATTCAGCAATTACTTCACCAGTTTTTTCATTAATAATATCGTTTGCTAAATATTTTCCAAATAAATCAGGAGTTTTAACTAAGTAACTATTTAGTCCTTCTTTCTTTAATTTTAATGCCATTGGATACAAAATTTTTGTATCTTTTTTGATGATAACTTTCTTAGTTTCGGCGTTAATTAAATCATTTTTTAACTTATAATTTCTAAAATTCTCTGGGGTAAATTTTGTTTTCCACTCATCTTCTGAAGTTAGATCGTATCTAATATTTTCATAAAAAAGACTTAAAATATCATCTCTATTATAACCGAGAGCCATTAATAATGTCGTTACTGGCAACTTTCTTTTTCTATCAATTCTAAAATTTAAAATATCTTTTGTGTCATATTCGAAATCTAACCAAGATCCTCTGTAAGGAATAACTCTGCAACTAAATAATAATTTTCCACTTGCATGGGTCTTACCTTTGTCATGATCAAAAAAAACTCCTGGACTTCTATGCATCTGGTTTACACAAACTCTTTCAATTCCATTTACAACAAATGTTCCTCTTGGAGTCATAAGAGGAATATCACTCATGTAAACTTCTTGTTCTTTGGCAGACAAAACTTGCTTAGTTTGCTTTTCTTCGTTGATGTCATACGCAACTAATCTAAGTGTTGCTTTTAATGCCGCTGAATATGTTAGTCCTCTTTGATTACATTCTTCAACTGTATATTTTGGTTTTTCAAATCGATAAGAAATATATTCTATAGTTGCGAGACCTGAAAATTCTTCTATTGGAAAAATATCCTTAAATACTTTTGTAATTCCAGAATCAACTTTATGTTCTGTGTTTGCTTCTAAAAAATTTTTATAAGAGTTAACTTGGACTTCTATTAAATCGGGAATATTAAGTATATTTTCTAATTTACCAAAACTTTTTCTAACTTTTTTCTTATCTGTAAAAGATAACAACATAGTTTATTAACCGAATATTTTATTATCCGGCTCTAAAAAAAATTTAAATTTACTTAAGTTCTACTTTTGCGCCAACTGCTTCAAGTTTCTTTTTAACATCGTCAGCATCTTTTTTGCTAACGCCAGCTTTAAGTTGTTTTGGTGCACCTTCAACTAAATCTTTAGCTTCTTTTAAACCTAAACCAGTGAACGCTCGTACTTCTTTAATTGCTCCAATCTTGTTATCTCCTGATGAAACAAGATTAACTATGAAATCATTTTTTTCTTCAGCTGCTGCGCCGCCTGCTGCTGCTGCTGGAGCTGCTGCTGCAACTGGTGCTGCTGCTGATACTCCCCATTTTTCTTCTAAAGTTTTTGAAAGTTCTGCTGCTTCAACAACAGTTAATTTTGATAACTCTTCTACAATTTTATTTAAGTCTGGCATTTTGAATATCCTAGTGGGTTTAATTTTTTAAATTTTTAGCGTGCATCAAATTAACTATTTTTGCGCTTGGTGCAAGCAAAATACTAACAATTTTTTGAGCTGGGGCAGCTAAAATACCTACAATTTTAGCTCTTGCTTCATTTAACGTAGGTAAAGTTGCTATATGAGCAACATCTGATGGCTCTAAAAGCTTCTCATCCATTAGGCCGCCAAGAATTTTTAGCTTTTCATTCCCTTTAGAAAAAGTAACTAAAGTCTTCGCAAGAGTAATTGGATCTTTTGAGCATGCAATAGCTGTTGGTCCTTTAAAAAATTTTTCTAACTTTTCAGCCTTAGATCCTTTAAGTGCAATTTTTGTAATTCTATTTTTTGTAATTTTCAAGAAAGCTCCGCTTTCTCTCATTTTAGCACGAAGACTTTCCAAATCTTTAACTGTGATCCCTTCGTAATGATAAACTAAAATTCCTTCATTAGCTGCGATGACAGTTTTTAAATCATTCACATATGTATTTTTTTGTTCTCTATTCATTATATACTCGAAAGTTGAAGTTTAACTGAAGGACCCATAGTCGTAGATAAATAAATTGAATTTATAAAATTTCCTTTAATACCAGCTGGCTTTTCTTTTGAAACAACTTCATAAACACTTTTAAAATTTTCAGATAATTCTTTGTCAGAAAATTTTACTTTGCCAATTGACAAACCTAAATTTCCATCTTTATCACATTTAATTTCAATTCTGCCTTTCTTAATTGCCTCTACAGTAGATTTTATGTCTTTTGCAACAGTGCCTAATTTTGGGTTGGGCATTAATCCTTTTGGTCCAAGAACTTTTCCTAATTTTCCAACTTTTGCCATCATGTCAGGAGTTGAAATTAATACATCAAAATTTACTTTTCCTGAATTAATCTCGTTAATTAAATCTTCTGATCCAGTTATTTCAGCTCCAGAAGATTTAGCTTCGCTCAGTTTGTCGTTACCACAAATAACTGCAACTTTAACTTTTCTACCGTTACCATTTGGTAAATCTACCACTGTTCTTAAATTTTGATCTGTTTTAGCTTTATCAACATTTAAAAAGAAAATAGCTTCCATTGATTCTGGAAACTTTGTATTCGATTTTGTTTTTAATAATTTAATAGCTTCAGGTAACGCAAGTTCTTTTGTCTTATCATGACCCTTGATTAAAGCTGTATATCTTTTTGAATGTTTTTTTGACATTAATCTTTTACCTCAACTCCCATTGATCTTGCTGAACCAGCTATAATTTTAATCGCTTGTTCAATATCAAAAGCATTTAAATCTTTCATTTTAATTTCTGCAATTTTTTTAAGCTGAGCTTTAGTAATAGATCCAGCAACAACTCTTCCTGGTTCTTTGGAACCACTCTTAAGTTTGATAGCTTCTTTAATTAAAAAAGACGCTGGTGGAGTTTTAATTATAAAATCAAATTTTTTATCTTTATATATAGTAATAACAACTGGAACTGGCTGTCCCATTAACGATTTAGTTTTGTCGTTAAAAGATTTGCAAAATTCCATTATATTAACTCCTCTTTGTCCAAGAGCAGGTCCAACAGGAGGAGCTGGGTTGGCTTGGCCGCCTTTAATTTGTAATTTTAAAATTCCTGAAATTTCTTTAGCCATACTTAAATCTTTTCTACCTGTCCGTATTCTAACTCTACAGGTGTGGGCCTACCAAATATCGAAACTGAAACCTTTAGTCTAGACTTTTCTTCATCAACGCCCTCTACNAAACCACTAAACGAAGCAAAAGGTCCATCACATACTCTTACTTGNTCTCCGATATCAAAGCTTATGCTAGTTGAAGGTTTAAGAGCCCCATCTTCAATTTTTCCCATAATCTTTGTGACTTCAGCTTCTGAAATTGGAGTGGGCTTTCCTGGAACGCCTAAAAATCCTGTAATTCTTTTTATAGATTTAATTAAATGATAAACTTGATCATTCATATCAAGCTTGGCTAAAAAATAACCTGGAAAGTATTTTTTCTCAGAAGTTGTTCTTTTGCCTTTTTTTACTTCTGTAACTTCGTGTGTTGGAACTAATGTCTCCTCGAAGTGATGCGCTAAACCTTCTTTTTCAAGTTTCTCAGGAATAAGACTGGCTACTTTCTTTTCTGCTCCTGAATGAGCCTGAATTATATACCATTTCATCATAAATTAAATTCCCAGTAAATAATTTAGACCTAGTTTAAAAATTTGATCTAACAACAAAAAAAATAAAGCTGCTATTACCGACATAACAAAAACTGTAAATGCCCCAATAGTAGTTTCTTTTCTTGTTGGCCAAGATATTTTTAAAGCCTCCTGCTTAACAGATCTTAAAAATTGAATAGGGTTAAACATATTTAATAATCTGTGGCAGGAGTGGAGGGACTTGAACCCGCAACCTCCGGTTTTGGAGACCGGCGCTCTACCAATTGAGCTACACTCCTAAGATTTATTCTATAATCTTAGTAACTACTCCAGCTCCTACGGTTCTGCCTCCTTCTCTAATCGCAAATTTCAAATTATTATCCATTGCAATTGGAGTGATTAGGGTAACAGTCATTTTNGCATCGTCACCAGGCATAATCATTTCAACACCAGCTGGTAACAAAACTTCTCCTGTAACGTCTGTAGTTCTAAAGTAGAACTGAGGACGATATTTAGTAAAGAATGGAGTATGTCTTCCACCCTCTTCTTTTTTCAGAATGTAAGCTTGAGCTTCAAATTTAGTGTGAGGCTTAATTGATCCTGGCTTAGCCAAAACCTGTCCTCTTTCTACTTGATCACGTTCGATACCTCTTAAAAGAATACCAACGTTATCTCCAGCTTCACCCGAGTCTAAAAGTTTTCTAAACATTTCAACACCAGTACAAACTGATTTTTGAGTAGCTTTAATTCCGATGATTTCCATCTCTTCACCAGTTTTAATTACACCCGCTTCAATTCTACCAGTAACAACTGTTCCTCGGCCAGAAATTGAGAACACATCTTCAATCGGCATTAGGAACGGTTTATCTTTTGGTCTGTTTGGTTGAGGAATGAATGCATCAACAGCATCCATTAATGCAAGAATTGGTTTTTCTCCCAGTTCAGCGTCGCCTTCGATTGCTTTTAATGCTGATCCTTTAATAATTGGAGTTTTGTCACCTGGGTATCCATAAGATGTTAGGAGTTCTCTAATTTCCATTTCAACAAGATCTAAAAGTTCTTTGTCATTAACAGTGTCAACTTTATTTAAAAAAACAACTAGAGCCGGAACTCCAACTTGTCTTGCTAAAAGAATATGTTCTCTTGTTTGTGGCATTGGACCGTCAGCTGCATTCACAACTAAAATAGCTCCGTCCATTTGCGCAGCACCTGTGATCATGTTTTTTACATAGTCAGCGTGTCCTGGACAATCAACGTGTGCGTAGTGACGTTTTGCTGTTTCGTATTCAACGTGAGCTGTAGAAATAGTAATACCTCTTGCTTTTTCTTCAGGTGTTTTGTCAATCTGATCGTAAGCAACAAATTTTGCTCCTCCAGTTTTTGCAAGAACTTTTGTGATCGCGGCTGTTAAAGTTGTTTTACCATGATCGACGTGACCAATAGTACCAATGTTGCAATGTGGTTTCGTTCTTTGAAATTTTTCCTTAGACATTTACTTTTTCTACACCTCTCAGTTTATTATTAATTTAATCTGGAGCGGGTGAAGAGAATCGAACTCTCACAACCAGCTTGGAAGGCTGGAGTTCTACCATTGAACTACACCCGCGTAACCAAACCTTACTCCTA
>B570J29596_1000053_pt1 | contig 10152 bp, 9 predicted proteins | sample LakMenEpi25Jul11_FD_29596 | JGI IMG/M metagenome (IMG submission 29596)
TAGTTAACGCTTTTTGCAAATTACTCTCTGCTGTTTTAATTATTGGGCCAACTGTGGTGGAGAGGTTATAGCCAGCGCCAACTTTAAGTGAGGTAACTGCATCTACTAACTGCTTTTTGAAGTTTGGGTTCTCATAAATACTTTTTTCAACTATCGCCAAGGACGCAGCTGAACATTTTTGTCCGGCATGGCCAAAGGCGGATTGAACTAGATCTTTGACTGCAACATCAATATCGCAGCAGGCGGTCAATATCATCGCATTTTTTCCACTGGTTTCAGCTAAGAGATTTAACTCATTTTTCCAAGATGAAAACATCAGTGCGGTGTTATAGCCACCAGTGAGAATTACCGTACTTACATCTTGGTGAGTAATTAAGGCCTTACCAATCTCATTATCCTCAGTTGATACAAATTGCAGCACATCCTTTGGTACACCAGCTCGCCATAATTGATTAACTAATTGCCAAGAGGTGGCAACAGTCTCAGGTGCTGATTTAAAGATAACTGAGTTTCCAGCAGCAAGTGCTGCACAAATTCCACCCGTTGGAATCGCATATGGGAAATTCCATGGCGGTACAACCACAACCACTCCAACAGGAGATGATTCTCTTTCTAGATCTAAAGAAATTGCAGAAAGTGCGTAGTAATTAGCAAAATCAATTGCCTCGGAAACCTCAGGATCTGCCTCAGCCACTGTCTTTCCGGCATCCCGCAACATAATTGCAATTGTCTCTTCCATTTCATCATGGGCAATCTGGCCAAACTCCTTTAAAACTTCAGCTCGCTTTTCTGCTCCCTTTAGATTCCACTCAGAACAAGATTTTTTGGCAACTTTAACCGCAGCATCGATATCTCCACTTTTGGCAACTGCGTACTTGTACCAAACTTCATCATTATCAGATGGATCATTGCCCTCTATTTGCGTACGGTCAAAGATTTGCTTTCCATCAATCACAATTGGTATCTCAGTCACATCTTGGCTTAAAACTCTCTTTATCTCTTTGCCAAGCTTTGAAACAAACAAATCCTTGGTTAGATCTGCATTTGGGGCATTTTCGAATTGATCTTCAACTACAAATTTAACTGTTTTATGACGAATGCTCTTGGTAGAAATGTCATGTCGCTCTGCAACACTTTGAAGAAATCTCTCTGATTGCTCAGCAAACTTGCTTGGATCAGAACCCATTTCAAATGAGGATCTTAGGTAGTTCTCTGGCGCAGTATTTTCATCCAGCCTTCGAACCAAATAGGCAACTGCGGATGCAAAATCATTTCCTCTAGTCACGGGTGCATAGAGCAGAATTCGCAAAGATCTTTTTGCAATTGCTAACGCCTCAGGATTTGCCATTCCCTCAAGCATCTCTAGATCTAACTGCTCCATTACATTCCGCTTTTTAGCAATCTCGAGTGCAAATGCGATATGAAATAGATTGTGGCTTGCTACGCCAATTCTGACCGCTTTAGCATTTTCAGGACGAAGGGCTGTATCTAACAACCTTGAATAACTAGCATCCACATCTGATTTTGATTGATACGGTGCTGCTACCCAGCCATGCAACTCTGCTTCAGCTTTTTCCATTGCAAGATTTGCACCCTTGACCAGCCTAATCTTTATTACCCCACCTGATTGCTTATTTCTGGCAACTGACCACTCAACCAACTCGGCAAAAACTTCGTGGGATTCGGGCAGATAAGCTTGTAAAACTAAACCTGCGTAAAGATTCTTAAACTCGCCTTCATCTAACACCAACTTAAACGCGTCAACCGTTAAACGAAGATCTCGAAACTCCTCCATATCCAGATTAACGAAGGTATTAGTTGCAATCGATTTTCGATAAATCTCACGCAACTTAACACTCACCCGCTCCAATGTGCCGACTCGATCAAGTGCAATAATTTGGCTGACCACTGAAGAGAGCTTTACCGATACGTAATTAACCTCATCACGCTCCATCATCCCTAGCACCCGCTCAAACCGTTCAGCTGCCTCGTTCTCACCCAATACCGCTTCACCTAAAACATTTATATTTAATCTAATTCCTTTTTTGGCTCTGCGCTTTATTTGCCTGGAAAGTTGCTTGCTTTCAGCTGGCAGAATTATTCCCTTTGACAAAAGTTTGACCTGGGTGTGAACTGCGAATAAAACAGGTTTAGGCAATAATTTTGATAGCAAAGCAATTAGTTTTAAACCAGTTGTGTTAAACAAACCAAAACCGGTAACTGTGGCATCTTTTGCCGCTTTCCTTAAGATTCGAACAGCATCCCGCGACGAAGAAATTCGCATCACTTCATCGGTAAGAGACACCGTTACAGAGATTGCTTTGGGATCTTTAAATAATCTTGTGAATCTCTTCCGACTGGCTCTGTCATATCTTTTTAGATTTGGTGCAGATTCTGCAATTAATTCTCGAGCATTCTCAACAGCAGATTTTGCTAACTGATCAATTTCAGAGTCGGTTGCAATGGTCGAGCTCATCCAGATATCAATCCTTTTAGCTTAACTAGCGTTCTAGCCATAGCTTTTGGCACCCACTTATAAGAATCATCGATCCACCATTTCCATATGGCCTTACGTCCATCCCAACTTTCAATCACAAGGCATTTATTTGCAGTCATTTCCACTATCTCATACCGCCAAACGTTATGCAGGAAATGCTGCCAGGCGATCGCTTTATTCTCTTGGTACTCAATAACTTGATTGGTAATAATGTATGGAATTCCATAGCGCATTTTCATGCCAAACTTTGCCCCCAAAAATAGACGATCTGGTCCTTTAATTTTGCCTCGAAGCATGGCAGAGCCATCCATAAGTAGATGGTTATTTGGATTAGATAAAAAATCAAAAATTTTCTTCGCCGGAGCTTCGATTTCTATCTGAACTTTGTAGAAAAGCGGAATGCCAGTATCTACTATCTCAGCTCGTTCTTTCATTATTAGTGAAGTGAGTTTGAAGGGCGCTCATACTGTAGGACTAGACCAAGTATTGAAATTATCAATGATCCAACTGCAATTAGAACCAACCACCAGCCAATCAAAAGACCTACGCCAACTGCACATGCTGACAATGCAACTGGTAGCGGCCACCAAGAGTGTGGTGAGAAGAAACCAATTTCACCTGCTGAATCTGCAATCTCACCCTGCAAGTTATCTTCCGGTAAAGCATTTCCCAGACGGCGAGCGGTAAACCAAAGATAAAAACCAACGATTAAAGACAAGCCACCACTTAGCAAAATTGCAGTGATACCTACTGGCTCACCACCAACCTGCCAGTAAATAATGGTCATGACAAAATAGAAAATTGCCAGACCAACAAATAAAACCCAGCTGGTTTTCATTAATGTTTTTCCTTCTGCGCCATGTGTGGATAGTGCAGATCAAAAGCTGGCCGCTCACTTCGAATTCGTGGAATGGAGGTGAAGTTATGTCGTGGTGGTGGACAAGATGTTGCCCACTCTAAAGATGAGCCATAACCCCATGGATCATCGGTATTAACCATTGGTGAATTCCGTGCTTGCCAGATATTTAGGAAGAATGGAATCATAGAGAGTGCTAGCAAGCCAGAACCTACTGTGGAAACCATATTCATAAAGGTAAAGCCATCAGATGCTAAATAATCTGCATATCGACGAGGAAAGCCTTTAATTCCAAGCCAGTGTTGAATTAAGAATGTCAGGTGGAAGCCAAAGAATAATGTCCAGAAGTGAATCTTGCCCAAGGTCTCATCCAACATTCTGCCGGTGAATTTTGGCCACCAGAAATAAAACCCTGCAAACATTGCAAAAACCACAGTTCCAAACAAAACATAATGAAAGTGTGCAACTACGAAGTAGGAGGCAGAGACTGCAAAATCAAGTGGCGGACTTGCCAAAATAACACCGGTTAATCCACCAAATAAGAATGTAATTAAGAAGCCAAGTACAAACAACATTGGAGTTTCAAATGTGACAGATCCGCGCCACATCGTGCCGATCCAGTTAAAGAACTTAACTCCAGTTGGTACCGCAATCAAAAATGTCATAAAGGAGAAGAAGGGCAGTAGGACTTGTCCGCTGGCATACATATGGTGAGCCCATACCGCAACAGAAAGAGCAGCAATTGCAATGGTTGCCGCAATTAAGCCTTTGTAACCAAAGATAGGTTTGCGACTAAACACCGGCAAAATCTCAGTAGCAATACCGAAAAATGGTAGCGCCAAGATATAAACCTCAGGGTGGCCAAAAAACCAAAATAGATGTTGCCACAACATAGCTCCGCCATTTGCTGGATCAAATATATGTGAACCAAAGAGACGATCTGATTCCAAGGCTAAGAACGCTGCTGCAAGTGGTGGAAATGCAATCAATACCAAGATAGATGTTAAGAGCACATTCCAAGAGAAGATCGACATTCTAAACATCGTCATACCTGGTGCTCGCATCGTTAAAATTGTGGTCACGAAGTTAACGCCACCTAAAATTGTTCCTAAACCACCAATTGCTAAGCCCATCAACCAAAGATCTGCACCAATTCCTGGTGAGTATTGAGAGTTAGATAATGGTGCGTACGCGGTCCATCCAAATGATGCCGCTCCCCCTGGAGTGATAAATCCAATAAACGCCATGGTGCCGCCAAATAAATACAGCCAGTAAGAGAGCATGTTTAATCTTGGGAAAGCTACATCTGCTGCTCCAATTTGCAGCGGCATAATTACATTTGCAAAACCAACAAATAGTGGAGTTGCAAACATAAGCAACATAATGGTGCCGTGCATAGTAAAGATTTGGTTGTACTGCTCATTGCTTAAAAATTGCATTCCAGGTCTTGCTAATTCACCACGCAATAAGAGCGCAAGCAAGCCACCAATTAAAAACCAGGCGAATGATGTTATTAAGTAAAGGTAACCAATTGTTTTATGATCAGTTGAGGTAAGCCACTTAACTAGTAATTTTCCCTTTGAGGTTGGCGCGGGTGCAGCAGATGATGAAAGAACCGGGCGCTGAGCGTATGTGGTCATGAGGTTACTGCTTTCTCTTCGGCTACTAAATCTTCCAAATACTTTTGGTACTCAGCTTTGGTTACAACTTTGACTGAAAACAACATTTGAGCATGGTTTCGCCCGCATAAAATATTGCAACGTCCAGGATATGTTCCTAATTTGTTGGCGGTGAACTCCAACTGATTTGTCACCCCAGGCAAGTTCTGCATCTGAATCATGAATGCCGGAATCCAAAAACCATGGACTACATCATTAGCATCTAAGGTGAATCTAACTCGCTCACCCTGCGGCAAAACCAAGGTTGGTGGCTGGGCAGGAGTTCCCGTAATAGTGGCGCTCTTATACTCACCAGCACTTCGGTGCTTAAACTGCCAAGACCATTGGAAGCCAACTACATCAATAAAGTGTGAGATCTGGGCATCGGGAGAGATCTTTACAATTTTAGATTCTCGCTGAACAGTAAAGTAGAAAAGAACGGCCACGATTATCAATGGGATAACTGTGTAGGCAACCTCAACTGGAATGTTGTACTGGGTTTGCTTAGGGAAACTTTCATCCTTCTTGCGGTGAAAAAATACTGGCCATAAAATCAAAATTAAAGTAATTACACCAACTACACCTGCAGTGATCCAGGCACCTTGCCAAAGTGAAAGTGATTGATCATTTACGCTTGATATACCTTCTTCAAAACCCAGTCCTGATACTTCAGATTGCGCACATCCGGCTAACAGTGGGCTTAATGCCAACAGTGGAATCAGGGATTTTCGGTGAGCCATACGCATAGGGTTAAGGATAACCTTCTGCCCTAGCAATCTCATACGCAGCTGGTTGGAGGTAGATGGTGGTTCGCATCACAGCCGATTTTCAGCAGGAAAGAGTGCTACACCCTGCCGCAATGGCCCAATTAAATCAATCTTTTGCTAAGGGTTGGGCTGATCCAAATAAGTTAAATGCCAATTCAAGAGAGCTTGCAATTTTACTCCAACAGGTTAGAGAGAATTTCGCAACTGCGCTAAAGGTTCGCCCTGATGAAATTGAGTTCTTAGGTGAGAGTGATCTTGGATTTCAATTAGGAATTTCTGGGTTACTAAAATCTGAGAGCAAGTTGATTTATTCAAGTATCGATCGACAACGAATTTTTGCAGTTGCTGCCGATGAAGAAAATAAGGGACGCAAGGTTGATNGTTTATCGGTAAATCAAAATGGCGCCATCACTTCCTATGCAGCGCAAGAAAATGATGTTGTGGTTTGGCAGNTAGCAAATGGTGAAACTGGAAATCTNCAGCCNANNNCNCCAACTACTGGATTAGTTTTCACCGACTGCACAGCAAGTGGGGTGGACGCATTACCAAACTTTGATTACCAAACCGCCTTATTTGATAGCAGCTCATGGCAGGGACCAGCAGGAGTTGGCATTTTGGTTATTAAGGAGCCTGNTAAGTGGCGCAATCCCCTGCCCCATAATGATTTAACAAGAGTTCCAGGCAGCTACTCAATTCCACTTNTNATTGCTAGTTCAATCGCACTCACCGCATACCTTGCGCAGGAAGATTTAAGAGCCAATCTAAAGAAATACATCATTGAGTTTATTTCTTCGCAGATTTCTGAGGTTGATATCGCATCTAACTTAGATGGGCTATCAAAGTTTGTGTCATTTTCGGTAAGTAAGGTTGAGGCGGATCGATTACTTCTTGAATTAGAAGCAGCTGGCTTTGCCGTGGACTCAGGATCAGCATGTAAGTCAGCTGATATGCAGCCAAGCCATGTCTTAGCTGCAATGAATCGGCCGATTACTGGAAATATCAGATTAACTCTTCACAAAGATATTACCGAGCAGATGGTGAAGGATTTTTGCCAGGCTTTAAAGATTGCTACTGAAAAGCTTCGGAAAAACTAACCAACCAATCGAACATTTAGATGTGGATTGATCTCATCAGCTGCAGCCTTGCCATAAGCGCCCTCAAATCTGGTTAGAAACTCCTCTTTAGTAAAGCGGTACTCCTGTGTGCCAGTTGTTTCGATGCAATATGTAGCAAGCAAAGATCCCAACTGTGCGCATCTTTCATGTCCTAACCCCCAGGAAAGACCGGCAATAAATCCAGATCTAAAGTTATCGCCAACACCAGTTGGATCTAACTTCTCTTTTTCTTTAGGAACCCCAACATAAATAGTCTCTTTGCCATGCTCTTCAATCTGAGCACCCTTTGAACCAAGTGTTACCACCCTCACCTGCACTCGATCAAATAATTGTCGATCTGTCCAACCAGTTTTTTGAATTGCAAGTGCTAATTCATACTCATTTAAAAACAAGTACTTTGCTCCTTCAATCAACTGCGCAATCTCTTTGCCATCCATTCGGGCCATTTGCTGAGATGGATCTGCAGCTACTGGAATCTTTAATGACCGAGCCATCTCTGAGTAGCGCATCATCGCCTCTGGATCATCGGGTGAGATAACTAATAAATCAAACTTGCCACTTTTTTCTATGATTGGTGTCAACTCAATATTTCTTGCCTCACTCATTGCTCCTGGAAAAAAGGATGCAATCTGATTTAACTCAGTATCGGTGGTAACCATAAATGTTGCGGTGTGTAATTTCTCTGAGACCAAAACATGTGAGGTATCAACACCATGTCGCTTAAGCCAAGCTTCGTAATCAACCCAATCTCGCCCAACAGCGGCGATTAATATTGGATTTAAACCTAGAGCTCCCATTCCAAATGCAATATTGGCACCGCAGCCACCACGTCTAATTTGTAAGGTGTCTACCAAAAATGAGAGAGAGACTTTGGCTAAGGAGCCGGCAACTAATGAGTCGGTGAATTTGCCACCAAAACTCATGATGTGGTCGCCACCGACTGAGCCGGCGACTGCCACCTTCATATTGTTAGGTAACTTAAATTAGTTAAATGAATCGCCGCAGGCGCATGAACCTTGGGCATTTGGATTATCAATTGTGAAGCCTTGCTTCTCAATTGTGTCAACAAAATCAATTGTGGCACCCATTAAATATGGAGTACTCATTTTGTCAGTTACAACCTTTACCTTCTCAGCACCAAACTCAGTAATAGTGTCACCCTCAAGTGCGCGATCATCAAAGTAAAGTTGGTAGCGAAGACCAGAACAACCTCCTGGTTGAACGGCAACACGAAGACTTAAATCATCTCGACCCTCTTGCTTTAACAAAGAAGCAACCTTTTGGGCTGCCACATCAGATAATGCAATGCTGGTACTTGTCGTCGTTGTTGTTGTCTCTGTGCTCATACTCACGTCTTCTCCAATATTGAACTTAGGCTCATAGGCTACTAGTTCTTGCCAGATATTTCCTCATCAAAACCTGTGAGCGTTTACACTTGCTCACATGGGAATAAGTGATCTATTGCTGCTTGGCAGTGCGGCAGATCTAGGTAGCGAGCGCGGTGTCTCCTGTGAGGGCGAACTGCCGGCTGCAAGTGATCCGCAATTAGTTGCCCGCGCAGTAGCAGCCCGCCAAAAGCTCGGTGATAAAGCCATGGTCTTGGGACACCACTACCAGCGAGATGAGGTAATTGCCTTTGCCGATATTCGAGGTGACTCATTTAAGTTAGCTCAAGCAGCTGCTGATAATAGTAAGGCGGAGTTTATATTTTTCTGTGGAGTTCACTTCATGGCAGAAAGTGCGGATATTTTAACTACAGCAAATCAAAAGGTGATCTTGCCTGATCTAGCAGCTGGCTGTTCGATGGCAGATATGGCAACTGCATCCCAGGTCGCCGATTGCTGGGCGGTATTAGAAAAAATTGGTGTTGCAAAAGTTACTACCCCAATTACCTATATGAATTCATCAGCAGCTATTAAGGCATTTACTGGCAAGAATCACGGCGCAGTTTGCACCTCATCAAATGCAGCACGGGCTATGAAGTGGGCATTTGAAAAGGGTGAGAAGATTTTATTTTTACCAGATCAACATTTAGGTCGAAATACCGCCATTCTCTCACTTGGCTTATCCCTTGCAGATTGTGTGGTTTATAACCCATGGAAACCAAATGGTGGTTTAACTGATGATCAAATAAAAGCTGCCAAGGTAATTTTATGGCGGGGACATTGCTCAGTCCATGGCAGATTTACCATGCAAAACATTGTTGAGGTTAGGCAAAAACTTCCTGGGGTTAAGGTTTTGGTCCATCCTGAGTGCCAACATGATGTGGTTTCAAATGCTGATGTAGTCGGAAGCACTGAGATGATCATTAAAACAGTTACCCAATCACCTGCCGGCTCGAAATGGGCGATCGGCACTGAGTTAAATCTGGTGCAACGGTTAGCAAATGAGAATCCTGATAAGCAGGTAGTTTTCTTAGATAAAACTGTGTGTTATTGCTCAACTATGAACCGAATAGATCTGCCTCACCTGGTCTGGGCAATGGAATCACTGGTCAATGGCCGATTGGTTAACCAGATAAAGGTTAAAGATGAGGTGGCTAAGTATGCCAAAGTTGCATTAGATCAAATGTTGGCCCTACCTTAATCTCATGTCTGATAAAAAAGGTAAGCCAACTCCTAAGCGCAAAGAGGCTGAGGCAAAGTTAAAGGTCTCATCTCTTTCACCTGGTGCTAGTAAAGAGGCAAAACGAGCTCTTAAAGATCAAGCAAGAAAGCGGCGAATGGAATCACGGGCTGCTTATATGAGAGGTGAAGAGTCTGCTCTACCGCTTAGAGATCGCGGCGCAGCTAGAAGATTTGTTAGAACCTATATTGATGAACGCAAATCTGTTACTGAGTACTTCCTAATTATCATTATGGTGGTTTTATTTCTCACCATCATTCCAATTCCAGCAGTTCAACTTGCAGCTGTTGCGGTGATGTACTCATCAATGATCTTTATTACTTTAGATGGCATNTTTTTATCCCGCAGAATCAAGCGGCTGGTTAAAGAAAAATTCCCAGAGGAGCCAACTAGAGGAATTGGACTTTACGGCTGGATGAGAGCTACCCAGTTGCGAAGGTTACGAGCCCCTGCCCCACAGGTAGGACCGGTTAAGAAAAAGAAAAAGTAAGTATTAAGCCCTAGGTTTTGGGCTAATCGTCTTTGCTGGATCAGTTGTAATCACATCTTTTAACGCAGCATCAATCTCACTCATTATTGATTGATCTAGCTTTACTCCAGATGCCTTCACATTCTCTTTAATCTGAGCCGGTTT
>B570J29596_1000056_pt1 | contig 9851 bp, 13 predicted proteins | sample LakMenEpi25Jul11_FD_29596 | JGI IMG/M metagenome (IMG submission 29596)
AGTGTTACTACCTTGCTAATTCCGAGCTCTGACAAAGTTTGTTCATTGGCACCATGGAACTCAGCTGGATAATCAAGGGCGCCAACACCAAGAATCATTCCGTTCCTGGATTAGTTAGTGAAATAGTTGTGCCAGCAAAATCTTCAACTGTTAAAGAGCCACCACGAGCCTTTCGCACTGTGTCTTCATAAGCAGACCAGAATTGAGCAAAATCTAGATCTTCACAACCCTTAATTGATGGCACAAGTAATTGGCGAGAGCCATCAGGTTTTGCTAAGTCAATTGCTATTCCTAAATTAATATGTTCAGGATGGCCAATTGCCGGCTTTCCATCTTGTGCAGTGAAAAACGCATTCATCTCCGGCATTGCACGGATCGCCTTGATCATTGCGTAACCAATTAGGTGAGTAAATGAAACCTTGCCACCACGACCACGCTTTAAATGGTTATTGATTACAGTGCGATTATCGATCATAAGTTTTGCAGGCACAGCGCGAACACTGGTAGCTGTTGGAACAGTTAGTGAACCCTCCATTGATTGCACAACTCTGGCTGCTACACCTCGTAATGGTTCAACTGATGAAGCCCCTGGTGTGATCAAAGTTGGAATTGGTTTCACAACTGGATCAGCTGGTTTAAGTGCTGTATTAGTTACTTGAATCGGTTCAATTTTTTCAACAGGAGATGGTGTAACAATTTGTGGGGCGGCAACAGTTGGTATGACTGGAGCAGTTTTTGCTAATTGCGCTTTAGGAATCGGTGGTGTTCCTGGTTTTGCTATTGGCGTTGCTGAAATTACCGTGCCATTTAGAGATGAGTTACCTTTAAAATCTGCAAAAAAATCCCACCAAGCTTTATCAACTGATCCAGGATCTGCTTGATATCTTTCATACATCTCTTGGACTAACCACTCGTTAGGTCCAAAGGAGCCACCAAAGTGATTTGCGGGCGTATTGGCTCCGACTTCGCTCACTTATTTTCTCCCTATTTTGACCATGCTCCGTTGCTCGATCTGAGGATAATCTTAACTCCAAGGTGAGCGCTGGCTAAACCGGTGGAGCCGATTGTTTCAAGTGAAAGTGGCCACCAGCACATAAATTACTGTGGCAATTAGGCATAAACAACGGCAAGGTTGCGCCCATGAGTACAGATCAAAAGTGGGCAATTGTTACCGGTGGATCACGGGGTCTTGGCTATGAAACTGCAAAGGGATTAATTGAGTCTGGAATATTTGTTTACTTAATTGGTAAAGATGCCTCTCGGGTTAAGGAAAGTGCACAAAAGTTAGGTTGCCAGTATCGAGCAGTTGATGTGGCCGATAGTGAGAAATTTCGCCAAACTTTAATTGATATAACTAATGATGCAACTGAAAAAGGTTTTTCCGTGTTAGATGTTTTAGTTTTAGCCCATGGAGTAATGAGTGAGAAAATGTCTAAAACTCTGCGAACAACAGATGAGGAGTGGCGCAGAGTTTTATCAATTAACTTAGATGCAGTATTTACTGCAATCAATCAATTAGCACCAGCTATGGCCGAGGCTAGAAAAGGTCGAGTAGTTGTTTACTCCGCCTGCTTAGGAAGAATGTCTGGCCCTGGCACGCATGGCGGTCTTGCTCCCTATCGAATTAGTAAGGCTGGTGTTAACGCTTTGGTTAAAAACCTTTCATATGAAACCGGTTTAGGTGCACGTGGATTTTTAGTTGATGCCATTTGTCCCAACCACTCACGAACAGATATGGGTGGTCCAGATGCACCACGGAGTGCGGCAGAGGGTGCTGAAACAGCAATATGGCTTGCAACTAGATCTTTTGATCCGGCAGTTGATAAGACTGGTTTGCTTTGGGAGGATCGACAGATAGTTGAGTGGTAATTACTCTGAATAGCCAAGCGCAGATGAGATTAAGGTAGCACCGGCTAAAAACGCTAATGGGATTCCAACTAAGTAAAGTTTTCCCGTAATCATGTAGTAAGAAACTCCTAGTGCAATTAAATTAGCTAAAACTGCCGGCGCCCTTCCAAATGATCTTTTTTTATCAAAAGCCCTTGCTGAAAACCAAAGTCCAATACCAGCTAAGGTTCCAAAAACAATCTCAGCAGATAGTGCAGCGGGCACACTGACATCTGAGATAAATGGTGCAAGTAGTAGGTAAACAACTACCCCAAAAAGTATTAGAGACTCAAATTTAAGTAAATAACTTGCACGAATACGAGAGCGCTCAGTTGAAAAAACTCTTTTCATATCCATATTTAAATACTACCCTTTCTAGCTACTATGAATAAGTATGAAGAGGTTATCCAATCGATATTCCTCTCCAACGATGGCCAAATTGACCTATTAACTGGCGCCTTGGCTCCGGATCAGTTTGATCAAATTGCAAAACGAGATCTAGGAATTGCTGATCGTAATTCATCACAAACTGCCATTATCTCCGTTGTATTAGACCTGCAACAGTATCTACCGGCTAACTATGCAGCTGAATTAGACAAGATTAAGAGTGATATCGAAAGTGAGTTAGTGAAATTACACTTTGAATTAAAAAATATATTTCGCCAAACAGATTGCATTTGTCGAGTATCAAAACTAGGGTTTTGGATTTTATTAAATGGCAGCAGTGAGGTAGCAACAAGGCAGCTAATTGAACGGGCCAGCAAATTACTGCCAGAGTTTGTGCAGATTAACTCTTGCCAACGACTAGCCAGTGAAGCCCTTATAGATTGGTATCAACGGATAGATAAACTTCACTTTAACCTCAATAAGTAATTAATTAATCACTAAAGGTGAGTAGTAATACACAGCACCTGCCCCACAACTGCTGCAGCCGTAAATACTTAGCAGGTGAATCTAAATACAACTCAATTAGAAAGTTTTGGTCCACTTGCAGATCTCATTCAAGATGAGAGCATCGAGGAGATCTGGATTAACTCTCCCAGCAGAGTTTTTATCGCTAAAGCAGGCAAAAGTGAGCTAACAAATCTAGTGTTAACAAAAGATACTGTGCAGGACATCATTGAAAGATTGCTGATCTGGGGTGGGCGCAGGCTAGATGTTAGTAATCCATTTGTAGATGCGCGCTTGCCAGATGGCAGCAGATTGCATGTTGTGATCCCGGAGATTACCGCTTCGCATTGGGCGGTAAATATCAGGAAACACATAAATCGAGGCAATACCTTAGAAGATCTTGTAAAAATAGATTCGATTAGTAATGAGATCTTAGAGTTATTAGATCAAGCAGTTATTGCTGGTTTAAACCTGTTAGTTAGTGGTGGTACCCAAGCTGGCAAAACAACATTCCTAAGTGCACTGATTAGTCGCATTCCAGTAAATCAGAGAGTAATAACAATCGAGGAGGTATTTGAGTTAAAACCAAAATTACCCGATTGGATTGCTCTTCAAACTAGAAACGCTAATTTAGAAGGAGATGGGGAGATATCGCTGCGAAGATTGATTAAAGAATCACTTCGGATGCGACCTAGCAGAATTATTGTTGGCGAGGTTAGAGAGGCTGAAGCCTTAGATCTATTAATTGCACTTAACTCAGGGCTACCTGGAATGGCCACCTTACATGCGAACTCCGCGCGAGGTGCCATTAATAAGCTGCAATTACTTCCGTTACTAGCTGGTGAAAATATCTCGCAAAGTTTTATAACCCCTACCATCGCCAGCAGTATTGACTTAGTTATTCAATGCTCTATTGATACATCTGGGCAGCGACGAGTGAGCGAAATTGCTTGCGTTACTGGCAGGTCTGAAGCAGGAAATATTGAAATTGAAAGTTTATTTACATGGAATGGCAAAAAGTATGTTTCAGGCTTAGGTAATTTTACTAATCTACTGAATAAGCGAAGCAGGATAAATTAAGTATGCAGAGCTTAACTCTCTGGCTATTGCTTACCTTTTTAATGGGAGCAACCTTGTATGTCTTGAGGGTTGCTAAGCAAAAGCGTCTTGCGCTAAGTAGAGCCAATGCCTGGCCAGAGGTATTGGATTTGATCATCTCTGCACTTCAATCTGGTGCATCAATTACGGAGAGCTTGGCGAACTTAGGCAAAGTCGGTCCACTTTCAATTCGTCCAGATTTTGCTCAGTTTGCTGAGCAGGTATCAAGTGGGATGAGATTTGAGTTAGCACTTAGCAAACTTAAAGAGAAATTCTCTGATCCGATATCAGATCAACTTTGCGAGGCATTATTTTTTGCAGCTAAATTTGGAAGTAGAAATACTGTAAGAGTTCTGCGGGAGTTATCAGAGTATGTCTCAAGTGATCTAGCAGTACGGGCTGAGATAAATACTAGATTTGGTTGGATTAGGAACTCAGCCAACTTAGCTGCCTTAGCACCTTGGCTCCTACTACTAATTCTAAGAACTCAAGAAAATGCCAGAGTTGCTTATCAACAAAATATAGGGCAATTCTTAATGGTGGTTGGTGTGCTGGCAACCGCCCTTGCCTATCTATGGATGAATAAAATTGCACAGCTACCCAAGAGCAAGCGCTTATTCACATTAGCATTAGATGAAAAATGACAAACCTTAATCTTTATATATTTCTATTGGTCGCACCTGCCTTACTGTTTTCATTGCGAATTATCCTCATTGAGGTGGCCGCATTGATATCAATATCAAACTATGCAGATCAGATGTTTTGGTTGAAAAAACTAATTAGTAAGGTAACCGGAAGTGAAGTGAAGCAAAGTGAGATCAATGAAGAGCTGGTAATTATTTTACAGATGATCTCAATTATGATCTCAGCAGGTGAGAGTCCTATGACCGCATTGAAGTATGTTTCTAGGCGGTCTGATGGTTATCTGCCAAAGCTTTTCAATAAGAGTTTTGAAAAGTACTCTACCGGAGTAAATTTGACGCAAACTTTAGAGTTTATTGCTGCTGCAACTCATTCAGCACAGGTAAGACGATTGACTAATTCAATTCAAATTGCAGTTGAGCGAGGCACACCAATTTTGGATGTCTTAAACAATCAAATTCTGGCATTAAACAAGCAGATAAATCTTGAGTTGTTAAAGAGGTCAGGTAAGAGTGAGATCGCCCTGTTAATTCCGGTGGTCTTTTTGATCCTGCCAGTATCAATTAGTTTTGCGATTTGGCCCTCCCTCTATGGCTTAAACCAAGCGGGGTTTTAGTTGTAAAGGTTAGACTGATGCCATGTCTAAGGTGCTATCTGCGTTACCAGTAGGGCAAAAGGTTGGTATTGCCTTCAGCGGTGGATTAGATACATCAGTTGCAGTTGCTTGGATGAAGGACAAAGGTGCAAAGCCTTGTACCTACACCGCTGACCTAGGTCAATATGATGAAAAGAATATTCAAGGCGTACCAGATCGAGCAAAAGAGTATGGCGCAGAGATTGCTAGATTAGTTGATTGCAAAACTGCATTAGTTGAAGAGGGATTAGCAGCCCTTGCTTGCGGAGCATTTCATATTACAACTGCCGGTAGGGCGTATTTCAATACCACCCCACTGGGTCGAGCAGTTACAGGAACTTTATTGGTGAGGGCGATGCTTGCCGATGATGTTTTAATTTGGGGAGATGGCTCAACCTATAAAGGAAATGATATTGAGCGTTTCTATCGCTATGGATTGTTAATAAATCCAAAATTAAAGATTTATAAACCATGGTTAGATAAAGATTTTGTGGCAGAGCTGGGCGGCAGGAAAGAGATGTCCAAATGGTTAGCCGACCATAAACTGCCTTACCGCGACTCCACCGAGAAGGCATATAGCACCGATGCAAATATTTTAGGTGCAACTCATGAGGCAAAATCTTTAGAGCAATTAGATTCTAATATTGAAATTGTCGAGCCAATAATGGGAGTTAAATTCTGGGACCCAACGGTAAAAATTGATACTGAGGATGTGAGTATTGAATTTACCCAGGGCAGACCAACTGCAATTAATGGCAAAAGTTTTAAAGATGTAGTTGCGTTGATCCAAGAGGCTAATGCAATTGGCGGACGTCATGGACTTGGCATGAGTGATCAGATTGAGAATCGAATCATTGAGGCAAAAAGCCGAGGAATCTATGAGGCACCAGGATTAGCTTTGTTATTTATTGCTTATGAGCGATTGGTAAGTGGCATTCATAATGAGGACACAATCACTACTTATCATGAGCAAGGTCGCAAGCTTGGACGTTTACTTTATGAGGGTCGCTGGTTTGATCCGCAATCATTAATGCTGCGCCAGTCATTAACCTCATGGGTGGCATCGGCGGTTACTGGTTCGGTCACAATTAGATTACGCCGTGGTGATGATTACTCAATTATGAAAACTCAAGGAAAAAATCTCACCTACTCACCGGAGAAGTTATCTATGGAGCGAACAGTCAGCTGCATTTGGTCCAGCTGATCGAATTGGGCAACTAACAATGCGAAATCTAGATATTGCCGACACTAGAGCAAAGCTTGAGTTGTATGCCGCCCAAGGGCAATTGGGTGGAGCTGATTTTGAATTACTTAAGGAAATCGGTAACGAAGAGAAGTAATTGGCTTTCTTTTAACTCTCCTGCAAAGTTGTTGGCGTTCCATGAACACCCTTAAGGTCTCCACCTAATTTATAACCAATTCCATCTCTACTAACTGGTCTCTTAGCTTTACTCCAGTCAGGTGGAACAATTCCAAGTACGCCTTTTTGGAAATCATCAAATGCTTTCAAAACTTCAGTTTTTGTGTTCATAACAAATGGGCCCATCCATGCAACCGGTTCCTTGATTGGCAGCCCACCTAGAATCAATACATCTAAAGTTGGCGCACGAGACTCTTGAGTTAAATCTGCTGCAATCACAATCTCATCGCCATCACGATAGGTAACAAGTTGTCCAGTTTTAATTGCATGTTTCTCATCTCCTACAGTGCCAAAACCATTTAGAACATAAGCCAGTGCGTTGTATGCAGGATTCCAAGGCAATCTCAACTCTGAGCCAGGTTGCAATGTTGCATGCACCAAAGTAATTGGTGTTTGGGTTGCACCCGGTCCGCTATGACCTGCAACCTCTCCAGCAATAACTCTAAGGAGGGCACCGCCATCTGCTGAGGAAAGTAGTGCTACATCTGAAGCTCTTAAATCTTGATAGGCAGGTGGTGACCACTTTTTTGCAGCTGGCAGATTTACCCAAAGCTGAAAGCCATGAAATAAACCACCACTGACAACTAAATGTTCTGGTGGAGTTTCGATATGCAAAATTCCTGCACCAGCTGTCATCCACTGAGTATCACCATCAGAGATTGTTCCGCCGCCACCATGATTGTCGTAATGATCAAAGATGCCATCAATTATGTAGGTAACTGTTTCAAATCCACGATGTGGTGCCAAGGAGTTCCCTTTGGTTCACCAGGTGCGTACTCAACCTCACCCATTTGATCTAAATGAATAAATGGATCTAAATCTGCTAAGTCAACTCCAGCAAATGCTCTTCTTACCGGAAAACCTTCACCTTCATGGCCTTGTGGTGCGGTGGTAATGCTTTTTACTCGACGCGCACGAGCAGCTGGCTTAGCTACAACTCTTGGTAGGACGGTTATATCTTTAACGGTAACAGCTGGCAATTTTTCTCCTAAATTATTTAAATCACTTTCATACTATAACTAAAAAATAGTGGAAATTATTCCTTATAAACCTTTCAATGCGCTAACCACTTTTGTTAGCGAATCCTTTGCATCACCAAAGAGTAATGTGGTCTTAGGCTCGTATAAGAGTTCATTTTCAATTCCAGCAAATCCAGGACGCATAGATCGTTTAAGGAAGATCACATTTGCTGCAAGTGCCACATCTAAAATTGGCATGCCATATATTGGACAGCCAGGTGTGGTTTTGGCTGCTGGATTAACAACATCATTTGCACCAACAACTAGCACCACATCAGTTTGAGGGAAAGTTGGATTTATCTCTTCCATCTCTACCAATTGTTCATAAGGAACATTTGCTTCTGCTAGCAGTACATTCATATGTCCTGGCATGCGACCTGCAACTGGGTGAATACCGTAGGCAACCTCAACTCCCTTGGAAGCAAGTAAATCTGCTAACTCTCTAACTGTGTGCTGAGCTTGGGCAACTGCTAATCCAAATCCTGGAACTATTACAACTCGTTGCGCATAATTAAGAAGTATTGCTACATCTTCGGCTGATCCAGATTTAACTGGGCGGGCATCAACTTGGCCAGTTTGCGCAGTTGCCTTGGCGGTAAATGCACCAAACAAAGTTCCAAATAGGGATCTTCCCATTGCCTCTGCCATTAATCTGGTCAAAATAGTTCCAGATGCACCAACTAAGGTTCCAGCAACAATTAACACAGTAGTTTGCAATACATATCCTGATGCGGCAACAGTTAAGCCAGTAAATGCATTAAGTAATGAAATAACTATTGGTACATCTGCACCACCAACTGGTAGCACAAAGAGGACGCCAAAGAATAATGAGAGCACACCATTTACTAACAGTGGGGTTGTTCCACCACTAGTGATTACCCAAACACCACTTGCTAGTACACCAATTAGTGTTAACGCAATGATCTGGCGTCCAAATGGGAAAATTACCGGTCTTGTTGTCATTAGCTCTTGAAGTTTTAGGAAAGTAATTATTGATCCCGAGAATGAGACGCAACCAACTATTACGGTAAATACTGTTGCCACTACAACTGCTGTGGTTGCATCTTCACCAAGTTTTAAGTACTCAACAATTGCCACTAAGGCTGCTGCTCCACCACCAACACCATTAAATAGGGCAACTAGCTGTGGCATCTGTGTCATCTGCACTTTACGGGCTGCTGGAACACCAACAATCACACCAAAAGCGATAGCCACCAAAATCAAAGTTTGATTATTAAGCGCTTGGCCCCCATTGGCATAAAAGAAAACGATTACGGTTGCAATAGTTGCACCAAGTGCACCAATTAAATTACCGCGTCTGGCAGATTTTGGAGATGAAAGTCCTTTNAGCGCCAAGATAAAGCAAACTGCTGCGACTAAACCGATTAGGTCATAAAGGTTACGACTCATTTGTCACTACCTTTGTCTTTTTTTGACTTAGGCTTGCCTTTAAACATCTGNAGCATTCGATCGGTAACCACAAATCCACCAACCATATTTATAGTTGCAAGCACTACCGCTGTTATAGCAAGTGAAATCTCAAGTGTGGTTTTAGCATGATTTGCCACCACAATTGCGCCAACCAAGATAACTCCGTGAATGGCATTAGCACCACTCATCAATGGCGTGTGCAGGGTGGTTGAAACTTTTGACACTACTTCAAACCCAACAAAAACTGAAAGAATAAAGATTGCAAGCAAGGCAAGCTCATTGCTCATTAATTCAGAGNCCATTACTTACCCTTCTCTCGTTTTTGCCCATTATGGGTAAGTGTTGCTGAATCAATAATTTCATCTGAAAAGTCAGGCTCTATTACTCCTGTTGGCTTACCGTCAACACTTTTTGTCATTAACAAAAGTAGGTTTACAACATTTCGTGAGAACAACATTGATGCATGGAATGCCAACTGACTCGGAACATCTTTGCCGCCCCAAATCTTTACCCCACCTGATGTGGTAACAATTTCACCTGCAACAGATCCTTCAACATTTCCACCACTTTCAGCTGCTAAATCAACTACAACTGAGCCAGGTGTCATTTGAGAAACCATTTGCGCAGTCACTAACATTGGCGCAGTTCTACCTGGCACCGCTGCTGTTGTGATTAATACATCTGCAGATGCGATATACGGCGATAACAACTCCCGCTGCTTATTTGCACGCTCTTGTGTCATCTCTCGGGCATATCCACCAGCACCCTCTAATGCTTCAAGTTCTAAGGTAATGAACTTTGCTCCCATAGATTTAACTTCATCAGCCGA
>B570J29596_1000062_pt1 | contig 9652 bp, 10 predicted proteins | sample LakMenEpi25Jul11_FD_29596 | JGI IMG/M metagenome (IMG submission 29596)
CCACCTGCCATTCCTCCGGCAACTGGAATCTCTTTTTTCAACTTAATACTTAAATCTTTTGGCAGATCATAATTTTCAATCATTAACTGCGCAGCTTTAACCGCCAGATTAGAGTTATCAACTGGCACACCATTTGAGGTTTGACCTGTGATACTGATCTTGATTCCATCATTACTATCTGTAGTTGCAACTGTGACATCATCAAATAAGGAGATTGCTTGAAAGACGGTGGTCACCTCATGGAAGCCATCACTGCCAAGTGGGCCAACAGATAATTGCAGATTTACCTTGGCCGGAACCCGGGCGGTAACTCCTCGTGATCTCATACCCTAGAGCGTATTGCTTAGATAACTCACTTGGTGGAATTGTGCTTAATTAATTGCTTACCAATTTGAAAAAACTGAGCAATTGCCAACGCCTCACCGCGAATAGTTGGATCTACCCCAGCTGCTATTAAATTACCCTCTGCATCATCAAATAACTCACCTACGGCAGATCTCATCATCTTCCTTCGTTTTGCAAATGCCTTATCAATTACAGAGAAGGTGGCAACTCTTTGATCCTCATCTCCTAAAGGCTCATGTCGAACAAAGCTAACTAAAGATGAATCCACATTGGGAACTGGCCAAAAAACTGATCTGCCAACTGAGCCAGCTAACTCCAAATCTGCCCACCAATTAGCTTTTGCAGTAGGAGATCCATACTCCTTGTTATTTGGCTTAGCTGCCAAACGATGGGCCACCTCACTTTGAACCATCACTACTCCACGATTTAAGGTGGGAAATAGCTCTAACATGTTAAGCAGTACTGGTACAGAGATGTTGTAAGGAAGATTTGCTACTAGCACAGTTGGATTAGCCGGCAACTTTGTTTGCGCCATTGCATCTTGGCTTGGCTGATTACCGTTAGTTTATTTGTATCAAAGCCATGCTGGGCAGCTGTTATTGGCAATTGATTTGCTAATCGATCATCAATTTCAACTGCTAGTACTTGTTTAGCTTTTTCTAGTAAAGCCAAGGTGAGTGAGCCAGTCCTGGGCCGATTTCAAGTGCGATATCGGTAGATTCAACGGCGGCGAGTTTTACAATCTTTCGACAGGTATTTGCATCAACTACAAAGTTTTGGCCTAACTTTTTAGTGGGTTTTAAATTCAATTGCTCAGCTAAAGCTCTAATCTCAACTGCGCCTAGCAGATTACTCATTTAAAACTTTCCAAATATGCGCTCAGCATTTTCTGAGATTGCACCAGCTAGGTAATCAACTGATTCATTTCTTAAATCTGCAATTACCCTTAAAGTATTTGGAATCTGGGCGGGAGTATTTAATGCCCCTCGATTTGGCATTGGGGCAAGAAATGGTGAATCTGTCTCCACTAATAACTGCTCAATTGGCACAAGTACTACCGCCTCCCGAAGCTCTGGCGCATTTTTAAATGTCACAGTGCCAGCAAAGGAGAGAATGTATTCATTGGCAATGCACTCCTTGGCCATTTCGGCATCACCTGAGTAGCAGTGAAAAATAGTGTTGGCAGGTGCACCCTCTTGAATTAATAGATCAAGGACAGCCCTATGTGAATCGCGATCATGAATCACTAATGCTTTTTTATGTTCTTTAGCCATCTTTATATGGCGGGCAAATGAGTACTTTTGTTTATCACGTAAATTCTCTGGGGTGCGGAAAAAATCTAAACCAGTCTCACCAATTGCTCTTACTCTAGGATTTGCCGCTAACTCCTCAATAACCTTTAAGTCTTTCTCTAAATCTTCAACAACTGGTGCTTCATTTGGATGTAAGGCCACAGCTGCTACTACCTGGCCAATGAAACTTTCAGCACATTTAACAGACCAGATTGATTGCTCAGCGGAGTAACCAACTTGAACAACTCGATCTATACCAACTGCTGCAGCCTCTGCAAGAGTTTGTTTAATTAAGGGTGAATCTGGCTCACTGTTATGAATTAATTCAAGGTGGGCATGTGAATCAACTGTTTTAGTTTTTAACGCTTGCGGAAGTGGCCCAGGTTTTCGATCAAGATCGCGGTTATGACGATCTGCCATAAATTACTTTGCCTCTTCTAATCTAGGAAATAACACATCTGTTTTTGTGACAGTACTACCTGCTGGTAATTGTCCCCAATTTGCAACCTTATCGATTCTTTGCATAGAGATATCTCCAAGTTTTTCTTGCGCACCTAAACTTACCCATAACTTTGTAGTTACCTCAGGCATTACCGGATGCAGTAAAACCGCTAAGGCACGAAGTGATTCGGCGGTGTTATACAAAATTTCATCTAACTCTGCTTTTCTAGAGGCATCTTTGGCAACTACCCATGGCTCTGACTCAGTTACATAACCATTTACTCGCTTACAAAAATCCATAATTGCATTTATGCCGCCTTGAAAATCTAAATCACAGATTGATTTATCTGCAGTTTGCCCAGTTGTAGAAAGTAGTGAAGCTAGCTCAGAATTTTTAGCAACACTTGGAATCTTGTTATCGCAGTATTTCTCAATCATGGCAATTAACCTTGAGGCGAGGTTGCCAAAATCATTTGCGAGTTCACTGGTGTAGCGGGCTGCCATATCCTCCCAAGAAAATGAGCCATCACTTCCAAAAGGAATTGCCTTTAAAAAGTAATATCTAAAAGCATCAACACCAAAATCTTTAGTGATATCAATAGGTGCAATGCCGGTTAACTTACTCTTTGACATCTTTTCACCGCCAACTAGCAGCCAGCCATGAGCAAAGATCTTCTTTGGCACAGCAACACCTGCTGCCATAAGCATGGCCGGCCAGATAATTGCGTGAAAGCGCAAAATATCCTTACCAACTAGATGCACATCAGCTGGCCAGGTGCTGGCAAACTTCTTACCACCTTGTGAACTTGGATCATCACCTAAACCAACAGCGGTTGCATAATTTAATAAAGCATCAAACCAAACATAAATAACCTGCTTTGTGTCCCATGGAACTGGAATACCCCAATCAAAGGTGGAGCGAGAAATTGATAGATCCCGCACTTCACCTTCTAGAAATGAAACTACCTCATTTCGTGCACTCTCTGGCTGACAAGCTGAAGGATTTGCTTTGTAGTAATCAAGAAGTGGTTGACGAAATGCTGAAAGCTTAAAAAACCAATTGTCCTCACTTAACATTTCCACTGGCTTTGAATGAATCTTGCACTTTCCTTCATCTAAATCACCAGGCAACTTAAACTCTTCACAACCTATGCAATAAGGACCTTCAAATTTTCCAGCATATATATGGCCTGCATCTTTTAAGCTTTGTAAAAATCTTTGAACCCGGTCGGTATGTCTGGCCTCAGTAGTTCTAATAAAATCATCATTGGCAATATTTAAATCTTTCCAAACTGGCTTCCAGGCCTCTTCAACTAATTTGTCACACCAATCTTGGGGTGAGGTTTTATTTGCCTGAGCGGTGTTTAAAACCTTTTGTCCATGCTCATCAGTTCCAGTTAGATACCAAACTGATTCACCTTTTTGGCGATGCCAGCGAGTTAAAACATCCCCTGCCACAGTTGTGTAGGCATGGCCGATGTGGGGTGCATCATTTACATAGTAAATGGGCGTGGTTAAGTAAAAAGATTTTTCAGCCATGATCAGATCTTATCCTCACTCTTATAGGTAACCATGGCATCAAATACAACTCGCTTAGCAACTGCATATTTCTTCGCTACTTGTGCGATTGCCTCTTTACGGCTTTCACCAATTTCTTCAAGCTCTAAAACCATTTTAATTAGATCCTCATCAGCAATCTGTCTGCTTGCTGGATCAAAACCAGCAAGTACAACTGTTATCTCACCCAAGATCTCTTTTGATTTAGCCCAAGTGATTAGCTCTGCGATGCTTCCGCGAACCACCTCTTCATAATGCTTACTCATTTCCCGACAGATCGCACCACTTCGATCTAATCCAAATGCGGCTCCCGCATCAACTAGGCATTCGGTAATTCTGTGTGGTGCTTCAAAAAAGATAACAGTTCGCTCCTGCTGGGCTAGCTCTTCAAACCATTTAGCTCTTGCCCCTTGTGTTCTTGGCGGAAAACCTTCAAAGCAAAATCGATCAGTTGGTAATCCAGAAAGTAATAGCGCAGTTGTAACCGCACTTGGTCCAGGCAAAACNTTTATCTCGACATTAGATTGCAANGCAGCTCTTATCAATCGATACCCTGGATCTGAAATACCAGGAGCACCTGCATCAGTTGCAACTAAAACATCTTTTTGTGACTTTAGGAGATTTGTTAACTCTTCAATTTTCTCACTTTCATTTCCTTCAAAAAAAGAAATTACTTTGGCGTTATGTTTAATGTTTAAGTCTTGGCAAAGCCTGGCAAACTTACGTGAATCCTCCGCAGCTACATACTGAACCTGTTGAATACTTTGGATTAGGTGGGCAGAGGCATCCCTTGAATCGCCAATCGGTAAGCAGGCCAGGATTAACATCTGCTAATTCTCTCAGGTTATTTCACAACTGATGTTCTATCTGGTCTTAGGCTGACCCTATGAATAAGAGTCGGTTGCGAGAATTTGCACCTATCACCTTAATTCTTGGCTTTGCCCTCACACTTCGGCTTTGGCGACTAAACCAACCAAAAGGTTATATTTTTGATGAGATCTACTATGCAAAAAATGCAGCCTCACTGATTAATGATGGCGTTGAGTTAAATGCGCAAGGTGATGCTGAGTTTGTCGTGCACCCACCCTTGGGAAAGTGGCTAATTGGGTTGGGCATTAAGGCATTTGGCAACAATGAGTTTGGCTGGCGAATTTCAGCAGCGCTAGTTGGTAGCGCCTCTGTCTTATTGATTTTTATGATTACGAAATCACTTTTTAACTCTTTGTTTTTAAGTAACACTGCAGCTGCTTTGATGTCACTAGATGGCTTACACCTGGTGATGTCACGGGTTGCACTCCTTGATATCTTCCTGATGTTTTTTATTTTATTAGCATTTTATTTAATACTTCAAAANAACTTGTGGTTAAGTGGAGTGGTAATTGGAGTTGCTGGTGCTACTAAGTGGAGTGCTTTTTTCCTAATACCGCTACTGATTTTACTGACTATAAATTTTAGTAAATTTCATTGGAGTATTTTGGTAAAGCGAATTGCTCAATACATACTTACACCACTTGGAATTTACTTTATTTCCTGGAGCGGTTGGATCTTTAACTCAAAGGGATGGGGCAGGGATTCAGGCTCAAATCTGTTTTCTTCACTCTGGAATTATCACCGTGAAATTATCACTTTTCACCGAGAGTTAACTGAAGCCCATGCCTATGCAGCAAATCCCTGGAGCTGGTTAGTACTAGGCCGGCCCACCTCTTTCTACTACCANACGCCAACAAACTGTGGTGCATCCTCTTGTTCGCAAGAGATCTTGGCAATTGGAACACCAATGTTNTGGTGGGTTGGAGTCTTTGCAATTGCTATTACTTTTGGCTTTTTTNTATCCAANCCAGATCGAATCTCGGCATTTGTTTTAGCAGGAATTGCTGGCACCTANCTACCATGGTTTTTCATTCAAGATAGAACCACTTTCTATTTTTATTCAATTTCAATACTGCCCTTCTTAATACTTTCTGTAATTAACCTTATGAATTGGGCCTTAAACAAAGGCTTAGATCGAAGATACTTATATGGCTATCTAGTATTAGTTGGCGTTAATTTTATTTACTTCTTGCCAATATTGATTGGATTAGAAATTCCATACTCAGATTGGATCNACCGGATGTGGTTGCCTAGCTGGATTTAACTATTGGTTAACAGCTCTATCTTCTTCAGAGAGGTTTGCTGCAATCTCTTGATCAAAAAAGTCATCATCCCTACCTGATAAAGCTTTGACTCGCTCTTGCTCAGCACTCCACTGACCAGTAGTGGTTAGATCAATTATTCGTTTACTTGGAACCGCTTTAGCCGCTGTNGTGTAGACAGGTTTTGGTACTTTTGTTGGCTGCCAACCTTTTCGATCCTTTGGAACTACTACCACTCCAGTAATCTCTGGGCGCTCAGAAAATGGAATCCAATGCTCTTTGCTACTTTTTTCGGTAACTGGATCTGGAATTACTGTAGTTGGAATCTTACTGTTAGTGATNTTCTCTAATGCTTTTAATCTCCTGGCTTTAAGTTGTGAGGCCACTACCTGTTTTCGAACATTTACTACATAAATTAGTAAAGCTGTCATTGGGATTAATGTTGTAGTTAAATCTAAAAATCCAACAGATGCAAAAATCAGAGCGATAAAACTTAAAGAAAATAATGAACCAAATATAAGTTGTCGCTGGAAATAGATTCTGCCTTTATCTTCAATTCTTGGTTCAGTCTTTACACTCGGGTTGTTTTCGGCAACTACCTGCATTGCATTCTTATATCTTTCAATTGCTTTTCCAGAGTTATCTTCATGCTTACTTAACCATTGCGGTAAGAAGTAGGCAGCCCACATCGCGATGATGATTAAGTAGATAAAACCCGAACCCATAAAGCACAACAATAAATGTTAAAGGTTGAATTCAACGGCAAATGAGCAGGTATGTCCTTACTTTATTTTATTTTATTTCTGGATTTTCCTTAACAAAAGTAATGTGATTTCGCCAATCCCCTGCAATATGAAGGTAGTTGTTTCTAGACCCCTCCAATACATACCCAGCTTTTACTGCAACTTTCTTTGATGCCTCATTTTCTGGGCGAAGGTTTATTTCAATACGATGCAACTTAAGGCCATCAAATCCAAACTTAGTTAATAGCTTGACTGCTCTGGTGGTGTAGCCGCGGCTAGCAAAGCGTTGATCGATCCAGTAACCAATATGGGCTCCCCGCATCGCACCAAAAATAATTCCACCTAAAGTTATTTGACCAATTAGTTTTTGCTCACCACCTTCATTTAACCAAATTCCTAGCGAGATAGATCGAAGTGCTCTTATCTCCTTATTCAATTGCATCACCATCCCATAATAAGAAGGAAGTGGTGAATTACTTTCTATCTTTGGTCTAGTTGCTTCCCAAGGTGATAGCCAATCTCGATTGACTGCGCGAACGCCATCCCACTCTGCTTTGTCCCTAAAACGAATTGGCTTTAAGGTAATTTCGTGATCAACTAATTTTTTCAACGTCTATCCTGGTTTAACTTAAGAATATTGACCGAATCACCAGAGTTTAATTTCTCCTCCTTCTCNCCAAGTGTGATTAAGCAATTTGCCTTAGAGAGTGTCATAAGTGATTCCTGATNTGCCAATGGCGATACCTGACCATCGGCATTTAACTCACCCCTTATGTAAGAGGCTACGCCTGAAGGAGAAGTAACTGATTTAGTTAACTTCACTTTCTTATTTGGCTTATCTGTACTTACGCCAGTTAACATCTTCGTGATCATTGGTCTGATAAATAGCTCTGCAGATAGAAAGTTGCTGATTGGATCTCCTGGCAAAACCACAACTGGGGTTTTATCTGGACCAATCAACCCAAAGCTATGTTTGCTGCTTTCAGCAAGTTTTGGTGTGACAATTTGAATCTCGCCAAGTGTTGATATAACTGAGGTAATCAAATCAAATGATTCATCCTTTGATTCACCACTAATTACGATCAAATCNGCTCTTACTAATTGATCTTCAATTACTAACTTTAANTGCTCAGCTGTTTCTGGAATTGTGTGTACTCGAAATGCATGAGCTCCCACCTCTCGAGCAAAGGTGGTTAAAAACCAAGAATTACTCTCAAACTCATCATCGGCATCTGCTAATTTGCTTCCGGGCTCTACTAAGTCATCACCAGCACTAATGATTACAACTCGTGGATGTGGGCGACATGGCAATCTATCTAGCCCAAGAGAGGCAGCAAGTGCTATTTGAGTTGAATCAATTAATTGCCCGCTCCTGATTACTGGTTTTTCATCCACTAACAGGTCACTAGCCAAGGTCGCCCCATGCGCATCTAAGAGTGGCAGGTCAAGTGCGGCTAAGGGCTTACTTAAATTTAGTAACTGCTCCTGAAAAGCGCCGACTGTCACCATTTCATCCATACCTAAACCCTACTTTGCCCAAGCCATAAATTAAGGTAAGGGGCATGGGTAATAAAGAAAATAAATCACAGCTGCGCAAGCAGTACCGAAAAGAGAGAGCGGATCGATTTATTGCTGATAGTTGGCTCCATATTCTCTCAGCAAAAGAGTTTGAGAATATTAAAAATATTGGTTCATACATCTCATATGAGTTTGAGCCAGAAACTAGTGATCTAAATCAAAGGTTAATCGCTGCTGGTAAAACAGTTTTTCTGCCAAAAGTTATAAAAGATAATGATTTAGCCTGGGTTAAGTGGGATGGAAATAGCGCAAATCTTAAAAAAGTTGGCAAAAGTTATGAACCAATCGGAGATGCAGATATCAATGTAAATCTTGATCTAATAATTGTGCCCGCCTTACATGTTGATCGCGCAGGAAATCGACTAGGCCAAGGTGGTGGATCTTATGATCGCGCGTTGGCAAAAAGTAAGGCTTGGACCATCGCGCTATTACACCGCGGTGAATTAACTAGTGAACCACTTCCAGTTGAGCCTCATGATCAAAAAGTAAAGGCTGCGGCAACTCCTGAGATTATTGTTAGATTTTAATTAGTTAAGGAATCTAAATTTCTAGCCATCACTACGCGTTGAATCTGGTTTGTGCCCTCATAAATTTGAGTTAGTTTGGCATCTCGCATCATGCGCTCAACTGGATAATCACTTACATATCCATAACCACCTAATACCTGCACCGCATCAGTAGTTACCTTCATAGCTACATCTGTGGCAAAGCATTTGCTGGCTGCTGAGAAGAAGGTTAAATCACTTTCTGCTCTTTCACTTTTAACCGCAGCTGCATATGTTAATTGGCGAGCAGCCTCAATCTGCATTGCCATGTCAGCTAACATAAATTGCACTGCTTGAAAATCAAATATTGGCTTACCAAATTGTTGGCGTTCATGGGCATACTTTTTCGCCACATCAAATGCACCTTGAGCAATTCCTAAAGCTTGTGCGGCAATGGTAATTCTGGTGTGATCTAGAGTTTTCATGGCAAGTGAAAATCCACTTCCTATCTCACCTAATCTTCGGTCATCACTGATTTTTACATTATCAAAGTAGACCTCACGAGTTGGTGATCCTCGAAANCCCATCTTTTTCTCATGAGAGCCAAATGAAACTCCTGGATCTGATTTTTCAACAATAAATGCTGAGATTCCTTTTGCACCTTTACTTGGGTCAGTTGATGCGAGAACTGTGTAAAACTCAGAGACCCCCGCATTTGAAATCCATTTCTTACTTCCAGAGATAACCCAACTATCACCATCTTTTACAGCCTTAGTTTTCATAGCAGCCGCATCAGATCCAGCCTCTGACTCAGATAGGCAATAAGAAAATCCTTTGCCAGCAGCTAACTGGGTTAAATACTTTTTCTTCTGCTCACTATTGCCAGCAATCATTAAAGGTACCGAACCTAATTTATTCACCGCTGGAATTAAAGATGATGCACCACAAACTCTTGCTACCTCTTCAATAATTATCACCGCAGCTAATGCATCAGCTCCTTGGCCACCAAATTCAACTGGCACATGTGCTGCAGCAAGCCCGGCAGATTGCAATGCATCTGCTGCCTCTTGCGGATATCT
>B570J29596_1000064_pt1 | contig 9531 bp, 8 predicted proteins | sample LakMenEpi25Jul11_FD_29596 | JGI IMG/M metagenome (IMG submission 29596)
AACTTAGAAAAGGTGAGCAGTCACTGCCAATTACATATGCTGAATTAGCAAAGTTTTTATCAATAAAAATTGGCGATCGAGCACCTGTTGTTGAGGTAAGAAAAGCGGTACTTCAATTGCGAGGCCGCAAAGGAATGTTGATTGATGCAGGTGATGTAAATTCAAATTCAGCAGGCTCATTCTTTGTAAATCCAATTTTAAATAAGGAAATAGCAGATAAGTTGCCGGCCGATGCTCCGCGCTGGCCACAAACAGATGGCAGGGTAAAAACCTCAGCAGCTTGGTTAATGGAACATGCCGGAGTCAATAAGGGAGAAAAATTAGCGGGTGCTCAAATCTCTAGTAAACATGTACTGGCATTAACAAATTCAGGTGATGCCACAGCTGGCGACATCGTTGAATTAGCGAAAATGGCCCGGGCAAAAGTGTTTGAAAAATTTGGAGTAAAGCTAGAGGCTGAGGTGCAGTTGGTAGGACTAGATTTAAATTAAACTGCTTCACTTAATAATTTTTTAACCCGACCAATTCCTTCCACAATATCTTCATCCCCTAGCGCGTATGAAAAACGCAAATAGCCTGATGGACCAAAAGCTTCACCAGGAACGGCTGCTACCTCAACCTCATCTAAAATTAATGTTGCAAGCTCTGCCGATGTTGTAGGTCGCTTACCGCGAATCTCTTTACCCAATACATTCTTAACTGATGGATAAACATAAAACGCACCGGTTGGAGTTGGGCAACTAACACCTGGAATCTCATTTAATAACTTAACAATCAACTTACGTCTGCGATCAAATGCCTCACCCATTTTATGAACAGCTGAAAGGTCACCGGTAAGGGCTGCAATTGCTGCTCGTTGAGAGACATTTGAAACATTTGAAGATAGGTGTGACTGCAGATTTGTAGCAGCCTTAATCAAATCTTTCGGACCAATCATCCAGCCCACGCGCCAGCCGGTCATCGCATAAGTTTTTGCTACGCCATTAATAATTATTGTGCGATCTGCTAGCTCTGGTACTGCAACACAAATGCTTGGTGCTACCGCACCGTCATATAGAAGGTGTTCATATATCTCATCGGTAATAACCCACAATCCTTTTTGGTATGCCCATTGGCCAATCTCTTTTACCTGCGCAGGTGAGTAAACCGAACCAGTTGGATTAGAAGGTGAACAAAAAAGCAATACCTTAGTCTTTGGCGTTAAGGCTTTTTCAAGTTGGGCTACCGATACTAAATAATTTTGGGATTCATCAGCAAATACCTCAACTGGTGTTCCACCGGCTAATTTGATGCATTCAGGGTAGGTGGTCCAATAAGGAGAGGGCAGTAGCACCTCATCACCTGGATCTAGCACAGATGCAAATGATTGATAGACAGATTGTTTTCCGCCGTTAGTAACTAATACCTGGTCAGCTGTAATTTCATAATTTGAATCTCGTTTAGTTTTTTTAACAATTGCATCACGTAACTCTGGTAATCCTGGCGTTGGTGTGTAGCGATGATTAGCTGGAAGTTTTGCAGCTTCAATTGCAGCGTTAACAATGTAATCTGGTGTTGGAAAATCTGGCTCACCTGCACCAAAACCAATTACGGGACGGCCAGCAGCTTTTAATGCTTTTGCTTTACCATCAACTGCAAGTGTTGCTGACTCTGCAATTGCCGCTATTCGTTTAGAAACTCTTGATTTTTCAGATGCACCCATGGGGGGTCAAGTCTGCCATCTACGCCTAAAACTGGCTTCATATTTATCTCAGTTTTACCTTTCTCCTTAACCCGCCTACAATTTCGCCCCCGGCGCTTGTATTAGGTCATGATTTTTCATGCCTTAATTCGGGACGAAGGGCAGTAGCTCAATTGGCTAGAGTTGCCGTCTCCAAAGCGGCCGGTTGGGGGTTCGAGTCCCTCCTGCCCTGCAAGTAATAGGTAAAAAGTTTTACAAGATAACGAGTGAAGGAATAGGTAGATGAGCGAAGAGATTGTCTCAACCGAAGAGCCGAAGAGCATCTTTGGTCGCGTTGGCCTGTTCTATCGCCAAGTTATCTCTGAGTTAAGCAAAGTTGTTTGGCCAACTCGAAAGCAGTTGACTACCTATACAGCTGTGGTCTTGGTATTCGTGGGATTTGTTATTTTAGTAGTTTCAATCTTTGATTTTATTTTAACCAAAGTTACTTTTTGGGTATTTGGCTAAGGCGAATAGGAAAATATGATGTCAATTGATACGCCAGCTAATCCACCAGTGGATGCATTTGAGGCAGCCCTGGCTGTAACTGAAACTGCTCCAATCGTTGAAGAGGTAATCGCACCAGTTATTGAAGATGTTGTTGAAGAAGCGGCAACTGAAGAAAATGATGAGAATGCAGAGTTTCGCGCCGCCCTACGAAATGCACCAGGTGAGTGGTTTGTTGTTCACTCCTACGCTGGGTATGAAAAGAAGGTAAAGGGAAATTTAGTAAACCGTATCCAATCTTTAAATATGGAGGATTTCATATTTCAGATTGAGGTTCCTGAGGAAGAGGTTCGTGAGCTTAAGAATGGCGCAATCAAGGTTGTAAAGCGCAATGTTTTCCCAGGATATGTATTGGTTCGTATGGAGTTAACCGATGAATCTTGGTCATGTGTTAGAAACACACCAGGAGTAACTGGCTTTGTTGGCAACGCTCATCATCCATCACCTCTTACCTTGGCTGAGGTTGAGAACATTCTTGCCCCACGTCCACTGAAGAAGGACGGCAAGATTGCAATGAAGGATATTGATTATGCAATTGGTGAATCAATCACCGTTATGGATGGTCCATTTGCAACTCTGCCAGCCACAATTTCAGAGATCATGCCAGAGCAGGCGAAGCTAAAGGTATTGGTTTCTATTTTCGGCCGCGAAACTCCAGTAGAGCTTTCATTCCACCAAGTTCAGAAGATTTAACTAGAAGAGAAAAGGAAAAAACATGGCACCGAAGAAGAAGGTAACCGCACTTATTAAGTTGCAGATTCAGGCTGGAGCTGCAACACCAGCACCACCGGTTGGTCCGGCTTTGGGTCAGCATGGTGTGAACATCATGGACTTTGTTAAGGCATACAACGCTGCAACTGAGAGCCAAAAGGGAAACATCATCCCAGTTGAGATCACAGTATTTGAAGATCGTTCATTTACATTTATTACTAAGACCCCACCAGCATCACGTTTGATACTAAAGGCTGCTGGCATTGAAAAGGGATCTTCAATCCCTCACAAAGATAAGGTTGCAAATCTAACTAAGTCACAGGTTGAAGATATCGCCAAGCAAAAGATGGTGGATCTAAATGCCAATGACCTAGAGATGGCATCTCGAATTATTGCCGGTACCGCTCGTTCGATGGGTATTACCGTCTCTAACTAAAAAGAAAAAAATGTGGGAGAACCTCGCTGGTTCGCAAACACCACAACCCCAATCTTGAAAACCCTTTCAAGATTTATGAATGAGGAGAAGAAATGAAGCGAAGTAAGAAATACAAGGCCGCTGCAGAAAAGATTAAATTAGATAATCTTTATATGCCGGGCGAGGCAATGAAGTTAGTTAAAGAGACTTCAACTGTTAAATATGATGCAACTGTTGATATTGCGCTGTTTCTAGGTGTGGATCCAAAGAAAGCAGATCAAGCAATTCGCTCCACAGTTAACCTGCCACATGGAACTGGTAAGACTGCCAGAGTTCTAGTTTTCGCAGGTGGCGAGCGAGCTGAAGAAGCGCGTGCTGCTGGTGCTGACATTGTTGGCGCAGATGAATTAATTGATGAGGTGGCTAAGGGCCGTCTTGATTACGACGCAGTAGTTTCAACACCTGAGTTAATGGGAAAGGTTGGCCGGCTTGGAAAGGTTCTTGGACCTCGTGGCTTAATGCCAAACCCAAAAACTGGAACAGTTACAACCAATGTTGCTAAAGCTGTTACCGATATTAAGGGTGGAAAGATTGAGTTCCGCGTTGATAAGAATTCAAACCTACACTTTGTAATTGGCAAGGTTTCATTTACCGCCGAGCAATTAGCAGAAAATTATGCTGCTGCAATTGAAGAGGTAATGCGAGCAAAGCCATCTTCATCTAAGGGCAGATTTATTAAGTCCGCTACCGTCTCTTCCACAATGAGCCCAGGCATCAAACTTGATACCTCAGTTGCTCGTGATGGTGGAGCCCAGATCCAATAAAGGAAGTAATTTTGACTTGGGTGGGCCGAAAGGCCTACCCTTGGCTTATTCAAGTCGGACTAAGAAATTAGTAAGGCTAGAAACCAAAGACTGCAGGTCTTTTAAAGTAAATCTTTAAAAGGTAATTGTTTAAAAACAACCCGCATAGGTGCCAACGATTACCTCGTGTGCATTTATGCGCCGAGGTTTTTCTTATTTAGAAAGGATGCCAAATGGCAACCCCTGAGAAGACAGCTGCTGTGGCAGAGATCGCTGAAGATTTCCGCACCGCAAATGCAACTGTACTAACTGAGTACCGCGGACTTTCAGTTGGTTTAATGAAACAACTACGCCGCTCACTTGGTACTAAAAACAAGTACTCCGTAGTTAAAAACACCTTAACAAAACTTGCCGCTAAAGAGGCGGGCGTAGATTTAGATCCAGCATTACTTGCTGGTCCATCTGCTGTTGCATTTATTAAAGGTGATCCAATTGATGCTGCTAAAGCATTAAGAGATTTTTCAAAAGAAAACCCAATGCTAGTTATTAAGGGTGGAATCTTTGAGGGTAAGGCAGTAACTACTGCCGAGATTATGCAATTAGCTAATCTTGAATCTCGCGAAGTTCTTCTTGCCAAGATTGCTGGCGCTATGAAAGGTTCAATCGCTAAAGCTGCTCGAGTCTTTGATGCACTACGTATCAAGATGGAGGCTGGTGCACCAGCACCAGTTGCTGAAGTTAAAGTAGAAGCACCAGTTGCTGAAGCTGTTACTGAGGCAGTAGTTGAAGAAAAGGTTGAAGAAGTAGTTGCTCAAGAAGCAGCACCAGAAGTTGTCGCCGAAGCAGCACCAGCTGCTGAAAGCACAGAAAACTAAACCGACCCCCAACCCCCGTACTCATACCAAGAGTTGGAGTCGGGATTAGAAGAAAAGGAAAGAACATGGCAAAGCTAAACACTGTAGATCTATTAGGTCAGTTCAAAGATATGTCTTTGGTTGAGCTAACAGAGTTTGTAAAAGCATTTGAAACTGAGTTTGATGTAACAGCTGCTGCACCAGTTGCTGTTGCTGCTGCTGGCGGAGCCGCTGGTGGCGCTGCTGCTGATGCTGCTCAAGATGAGTTCACAATTATTCTTGAAGATGCTGGCTCACAGAAGATTGCAGTTATCAAAGAGGTACGTGCACTTAACTCAAGTCTTGGCCTAAAAGAGGCAAAAGATCTAGTTGATGCCACCCCAGCAACCCTGCTTGAGAAGGCTGATAAGGCAACTGCCGATAAGGCAAAAGCTGCTTTTGAGGCTGCAGGCGCAAAGGTCACAATCAAGTAAGAACCTTGAATTAGACAGAAGGGGCAGAGGTTGGATACTCTGCCCCTTCACAATTTTGAAAAAACCAATAGGTCCACGGCATATAGCGGCTCAGACCTAGTGGTCTTCGTGTGTTTAACGCAGTTGACAACTGGAGGAAACTTTGGCCGCTTCAAAAATTAAATCTCATGCACCACGTCGTGTTTCATTCGCAAAGATTCGTGAACCGCTTGAAGTTCCAAATCTACTTTCGCTTCAATTAGAAAGTATTGATTGGTTACTAGGTAACGAAGCATGGCGCGCTCGCTTAAACGATGCCGAGAAATCAAACCGTGGCGAAGTTCCAAAGCAATCTGGACTTGAGGAAATTTTTGAAGAGATTTCACCAATTGAAGATTTTCAAGGATCAATGTCACTTTCATTCCGTGACCACCGATTTGAACCACCTAAGTACACAATTGCAGAGTGCAAAGAGCGCGACATTACATACGCTGCTCCACTTTTCTTAACTGCAGAGTTTACTAACAACATTACTGGTGAAATAAAGTCTCAAACTGTATTTATGGGTGATTTCCCATTAATGACTCCACGAGGAACTTTTGTTATCAATGGAACAGAGCGTGTTGTGGTTTCACAGATCGTACGTTCTCCTGGTGTTTATTTTGAACGCACAATTGAAAAAACTTCTGATAAAGATATTTTCACAACTAAAATTATTCCTAGCCGTGGTGCATGGCTTGAGTTTGAAGTTGATAAGAAAGATATGGTCGGTGTTCGTATCGATCGTAAGCGTAAACAATCAGTTACGATATTTTTAAAAGCTCTTGGTTGGAGCAGTGCTCAAATTCTTGAGCAATTCGGTGAGTTTGAATCAATCAGACTTACTCTGGAGAAAGATAATGTTGAAACTCAAGATGAAGCATTACTTGATATTTATCGCAAGCTTCGTCCAGGTGAACCACCAACTAAAGAAGCTGCACAAAACTTAATTGAAAANNTATATTTCAATCCAAAGCGATATGACTTAGCAAAGGTTGGTCGTTTNAAAATTAATAAGAAGTTAGGTATGGAGTTAGATCTAAGCCGTGGCCTACTAACTATTGAAGATATTGTTGGAACAATTCGCTATCTAGTTGCACTACATCGCGGAGATGCGCTGATGGAGTACGGCAAAGAGGTACGTGTTGAAACTGATGATATTGACCATTTTGGAAACCGCAGACTTCGTACTGTTGGTGAGTTAATTCAAAACCAAGTCCGTACCGGTCTATCTCGTATGGAGCGTGTAGTTCGTGAGCGCATGACTACTCAGGATGTTGAAGCAATCACGCCACAAACCTTGATCAATATCCGTCCAGTTGTGGCCTCAATCAAAGAGTTCTTTGGTACATCACAACTTTCACAATTTATGGATCAAACAAATCCACTTTCAGGTATGACACACAAGCGACGTTTATCAGCGCTTGGACCTGGCGGTCTATCTCGTGAAAGAGCTGGTTTTGAAGTTCGCGATGTTCACCCATCTCACTATGGTCGTATGTGCCCAATTGAAACTCCAGAAGGTCCAAACATTGGTTTGATTGGATCCCTTGCAACTTATGCACGAGTTACACCATTTGGATTTATCGAAACTCCTTATCGCAAGGTTGTTGATGGCAAAGTTTCTGATCGCATCGATTACCTAACAGCTGATGAAGAGGATGAGCATGTTATTGCGCAAGCAAATGCACCTTTAACTGATGACAATCACTTTGCAGAGCCTCGGGTATTAGTTCGTCGTCGTGGTGGCGAGGTTGAAAACATTCAATCATCTGAAGTTGATTACATGGATGTATCTCCAAGACAGATGGTTTCAGTTGCAACTGCAATGATTCCTTTCTTAGAGCATGATGATGCTAACCGTGCGCTTATGGGTGCAAACATGATGCGCCAAGCAGTGCCACTTGTTAGAGCTGAAGCACCACTAGTTGGAACTGGTATGGAGTTTCGTGCCGCAGTTGATGCTGGAGATGTACTTCTTGCTCGCAAAGCCGGAGTTGTTACAGAGGTTAATTCAGATCAAGTTACTGTTAAAAATGATGATGGCACAACAGAGACTTACTTTGTAGAGAAGTTTGTTAGATCAAACCAAGGAACTAGNAGAAACCAGAAAGTTGTAGTTTCACTTGGTGAAAAGATTGAGCCAGGCCAAGTTGTTGCCGATGGTGCTAGCACCGAAATGGGTGAAATGGCGCTTGGTAAAAACTTACTTGTGGCATTTATGTCCTGGGAAGGTCATAACTACGAGGATGCAATTATTCTGTCACAACGCCTTGTGCAAGATGATGTGCTTACTTCAATTCATATTGAAGAGTATGAAGTTGATGCTCGCGATACAAAATTAGGAGCAGAGGAGATCACTCGTGATATTCCAAATGTTTCTGAAGAGGTATTAGCAGATCTTGATGAGCGCGGAATTATTCGTGTTGGTGCAGATGTTGTGCCAGGTGATATTTTGGTTGGAAAGGTAACTCCTAAGGGCGAAACCGAGCTAACACCAGAAGAGCGTTTACTTCGTGCAATTTTTGGTGAGAAGGCACGTGAAGTTCGCGATACCTCACTTAAAGTTCCGCACGGTGAATCTGGAAAGATCATTGGCGTAAGCATTCAAGATTCATCTGATGGATTTGAATTAGCAGCCGGTGTAAATCAAGTTGTTCGAGTTTATGTTGCACAAAAGCGCAAAATTCAAGATGGTGACAAGCTTGCTGGCCGTCATGGTAACAAGGGTGTTATCTCTAAGATTTTGCCAGTAGAAGATATGCCATTTTTAGAAGATGGAACCCCAGTTGATGTTGTTCTTAATCCACTTGGTGTACCAGGACGTATGAATGTTGGCCAGGTATTAGAAACTCACTTAGGTTGGGTTGCTAAATCTGGTTGGAAATTAGAAGGTAATGAACCATGGCAACAATCATTACGAGATAACGGTTTCGCTGATGCACCTGCAAATACCAAGGTAGCAACACCAGTATTTGATGGTACAAAAGAAGAAGAGTTATCTGGTCTACTTGGTTCAACGCTGCCAAACAAAGATGGCATGCGTTTAATCGGTGCCGATGGAAAAGCAAACTTATTTGATGGTCGCACTGGCGAGCCATACAAGCAACCAATATCTGTTGGTTATATGTATATCTTGAAGCTGCACCATTTAGTAGATGACAAGATCCATGCTCGTTCAACTGGTCCATACTCAATGATTACGCAACAACCATTGGGCGGAAAAGCACAATTCGGTGGACAGCGATTTGGTGAGATGGAAGTTTGGGCACTTGAAGCTTATGGAGCTGCCTACACATTACAAGAGTTACTCACAATTAAATCTGACGATGTGTTAGGTCGTGTAAAGGTTTATGAGGCAATTGTTAAGGGTGAAAATATTCCAGAGCCAGGAATTCCTGAGTCATTTAAGGTTTTGGTAAAGGAAATGCAATCACTTTGTTTAAATGTTGAAGTACTTTCTTCAGAAGGTGTAGCGATTGAAATGCGCGACACTGATGAAGAGGTATTTAGAACCGCTGAAGAGTTAGGTATCAACTTATCCCGAGTTGAACCAAGTTCTGTAGAAGAAGTGTGAGGAGAGGATAACCATGTTAGATGTTAACTTTTTTGATGAGTTAAGAATCGGTCTTGCCTCCACTGACAATATTCGTGAGTGGTCATTTGGTGAGGTTAAAAAGCCAGAGACTATTAACTACCGAACTCTAAAGCCAGAAAAAGATGGTCTATTTGATGAAAAAATCTTTGGTCCAACTCGCGACTGGGAATGTTATTGCGGAAAATACAAGCGCGTTCGATTTAAAGGAATTATCTGCGAGCGATGCGGAGTTGAAGTAACTCGCGCAAAGGTTCGTCGTGAGCGCATGGGACACATGGGACATATTGAGCTAGCAGCTCCAGTAACTCACATCTGGTACTTCAAAGGCGTGCCAAGCCGTCTTGGCTATTTACTAGATCTTGCACCAAANGATTTAGAGAAGGTTATTTACTTTGCTGCTTACATGATTACTGAAGTTGATACTGAAGCTCG
>B570J29596_1000067_pt1 | contig 9460 bp, 10 predicted proteins | sample LakMenEpi25Jul11_FD_29596 | JGI IMG/M metagenome (IMG submission 29596)
TTTCAGATATCACTGGAGTTCTAAAATCAAACCAAAGCTGGCAAGAGATTTTGACCTCATTACTTCCAGCTGGATCAATTAGTGGCGCTCCTAAGTCATCGGCGATAAAGGTGATTAGCCAGATTGAAAAAAGTGAGCGAGGTCCATACTGCGGCGTAATTGGGTGGATCGAAAATAACCAAGCTCTTCTTTCGGTAGGGATAAGAATTTTTTGGTCTAAGCAGGATGGTCAAATAAATTTTGGTACTGGTGCAGGAATTACCTGGCAGAGTGATCCTANTAGTGAGTGGGAAGAGACTGAGTTGAAAGCAAAACGATTAATCTCAATTGCTGATGGGGTTAGGGTATGAAGTTAGTTGTTAACGGGCAGATCCAAAGTGATTTAACAAAATTGCCCTATTCAGATTCGCTAATTCGAGGTGATGGTCTATTTGAAACGATGTTGGCTATCGATGATAAACCTGTTGCCCTAGATCGCCATTTAGCCAGAATTGAAAAGTCGGCAGCTATCTCTTTGCTTACCCTTCCGGCATTAATCGATATTCAGCTCGCAATTACCGCTGTCTTAGAAAATCAGATTGGGAAATCAAAACTTCGATTAGTGGTGTTAAGTGATGGTAATTGGTTTATCTCCTGCCAGCCTCTATCGGAAGAGAGTGCTAGCACCTCACTTACTAGGTTTGATACTCCAGTTTTTTCCAAGGATTACTTAAATACTGTTAAGTCCACCTCTTATGCTCGTTCACTTTTGGCAGTTAGATATGCTAAATCTCTGGGCTTTGATGATTGTCTATTTATAAACGAGGCAGGATTTGTTGTTGAAACTGGTTTTTCTAACCTATTGGTACTAAATAACTCAAAATGGGTTACTCCGGCTTTAACTACGGGTTGCTTACCTGGTATCACCAGAGAGTTATTGATCAAATGGTTTGATGTAAGTGAGATTGAGATCTCTTTTGATGAATTGCTTACTTCGCAAGCGGTGTATGTAACCTCATCTCTTAGATTGATTCAACGAGTCAATAGAATTGAAAGTAGATCATTTAGCGAGAATTCACTTGGAAAAGAGTTAATTAGCCAATTTAATCAAAGGTTGTTTAGTAACATTAACCCATGAGTCCAATTGTAAAACGAGTCTTAGTTGGTTTTGTTGGTGGCTTGATTACTTTAATTGGCGTAGTTGCACTGGTAGCGCCAGGACCTGGCTGGTTGATTATCTTCACTGGACTTGGAATTTTGGCATCAGAGTTTGCTTGGGCCGCTCGAGTCCTAACCTCAGCAAAGGGTGTGGCATCAAGAGCTGCTGATGCTGCAAAAATACAAAAAAAGCACCAACTCCTTATTTTTGCAGGTCTATCTTTAGCCTCCCTATTATTCTTAGTTATTTGGTACGAATACCTACGTTAATCGCCCGGCTTTTACCGCCACTTTGCTAACCTAGCGTTATGTCTGTCCAAATCAAGATTACTCTCGATGGTAAAGCTGTAGCTATTGATGCTGATAAACGACCGACCCATCTATTTGAGGAGCAAAGCAATGTTGTGGTTTGTCGAATTAATGGCGAACTAAAAGATTTATGGAGTGAATTAAAAGAGGCAGATATAGTCGAGTCGGTGAGCATTGACTCACCCGATGGTTTAAATGTATTGCGTCATTCAACTGCTCATGTTTTGGCTCAAGCAGTGCAGGAAGTTTTCCCAGAGACTAAGTTAGGTATTGGTCCGCCAATCAGAGATGGTTTTTACTACGACTTTGATCCCAAAAATCCTTTTACCCCTGCAGATCTAGAAAAACTAGAGAGTGCAATGCGTAAAATCATTAAAGCAGGTCAGCGCTTTAAGCGTAGAGTAATAAGTGAGAAAGATGCTTTAGTAGAGTTAAAGAGTGAGCCATATAAGTGTGAATTAATTGGTTTGAAATCTGGCTCAATTGAGGGTGATTCATCGGTTGAGGTAGGTGGAGCTGAATTAACTATTTACGACAATTTAGGTAGAGATGGCAAAGCTGTTTGGAGTGATCTTTGCCGTGGTCCTCACCTACCATCTACTAAACAAATACCAGCTTTCAAACTAATGCGGGCAGCAGGTGCTTATTGGCGAGGTTCAGAAAAAAATCCAATGTTACAAAGAATTTATGGCACAGCCTGGCAAAACCAAGAGGCACAAGATGCATATCTGTATTTGTTAGAAGAAGCAGAAAAGCGCGATCATCGAAAATTAGGAGCAGAGTTAGATTTATTCTCATTTCCAGAAGAGATTGGATCAGGACTTGCAGTTTTTCATCCCAAGGGTGGAATTATTCGAAGAGCGATGGAGGATTATTCTCGAAAACGCCACGAAGAAGAGGATTACCAATTTGTTTACTCACCACACTTAACCAAGGCGGCCTTGTTTGAAACAAGTGGTCACTTGCAATGGTATGCCGATGGTATGTATCCGCCGATGGAAATGGATGAAGAGTTTCATGCAGATGGAACCTTAAAAAAGGCTGGTCAAAAGTATTACATGAAGCCAATGAACTGCCCATTTCACAACTTAATTTACAAATCCTCGCCAAAATCTTATCGCGATCTACCGCTGAGATTGTTTGAGTTCGGAACTGTTTATCGATATGAAAAGTCTGGAGTTGTGCATGGTATAACTCGGGCACGTGGATTTACTCAAGATGATGCCCATATCTATTGCACTAAAGAGCAAATGGCTGGGGAGCTAGATTCATTACTTACATTTGTATTAAACCTATTGCGTGATTACGGCCTCTCAGATTTTTACCTGGAGCTATCTACTCGCAACCCTGAAAAATCGGTTGGCGATGATCAGGATTGGCAGAGTGCAACTGATGCGCTAAGACTGGCAGCAGATAAACAGGGATTAGAGTTAGTTCTAGATCCTGGCGGTGCAGCATTTTATGGGCCGAAGATTTCAGTTCAAGCTCGAGATGCAATTGGTCGCACCTGGCAGATGTCCACCATTCAAGTAGATTTCCAATTACCACAGAGGTTTAACTTAGGTTATGCAGCATCTGATGGCACAATCAAACAACCGGTAATGATTCATCGAGCACTATTTGGATCAATCGAGAGATTTTTTGGTGTGTTAACTGAACATTACGCTGGAGCTTTCCCACCATGGCTGGCACCAGTACAAGTTAGAGCGATTCCAGTAGCTGATTCTTTTGCGCCTTATTTGTCTGATGTAGTTAAGAAGTTTAAAGCATCTGGAATTAGAGCAGATATTGATACCTCAGATGATCGCATGCAAAAAAAGGTACGAAATGCCCAAATGGAGAAAGTACCCTTTATGATGATCGCAGGTGAGGAAGATCAGAATGCAAATGCTGTTTCATTTAGATATCGAAATGGTGAGCAGAAAAATCAGATTCCAATAGATCAAGCAATAGCTGAAGTTTTAGCTGCTGTTAAAGAGCGCAAACAAATTTAAATGACAGATCAATCAATTTCAGGCGGTGCTGGTATGCCAGATAGCTGGCAAAGACTGTGGGCTCCGCATCGCATGTCATATCTTGAGGGTGAAAATAGACCCTTACCTGGCAATGAAATCGAATGCCCATTTTGTCGAATTCCAAATTTACCTGATGAGGAAGCATTGATTGTTGCCAGAGGCGTTCAAGCTTATGTAGTAATGAATCTCTATCCTTACAACGCAGGTCATTTATTAATTTGTACCAACCGACATGTGGCTGAGTTGCCTGAGTTAACAGAAAGTGAGCGCAATGAGATTTCAGATCTCACCGTACATGCAATGAAAGTGCTACGAAAAGCTAGTAAGGCTGTTGGTTTTAATATTGGTATTAATCAGGGCAGTGTTTCTGGAGCNGGAATTGCAGGTCACTTTCATCAACATATCGTTCCAAGATGGGCAGGGGATGCCAACTTCATGCCAATCATTGGAAAAACTAAAGTTTTACCCCAGTTACTTCAGGAAAGTAGATCCTTACTGGCTGCTGGCTGGGATCATATTTAAAAATCTTTTGACTTCATCCACTCCTAAATTATTTTTTAACATCAACGGAATGGCGGGAATTACCAGGCCATGAACAAATTGTTCCCAGCCACCTTCAAGTAATGCAGATGACAATTCTTCTTTAAACTCTGATATCAATTCCCGATGTTCAGTCTCGCTAGCAAGTTGAACCACTTTTTCCGATGAATAATCAGTGATCATTTGATCCTCTAAATTTATCAATGCACTTGGTTCACCATTGTCTGAATGCAAAACTAAATAGGGAGTTAGTACCGGCTCTAACATTTTTCCAATGATTGCACTCATATCTTCAAAGTCGACATCGCCAGTTTCAAAATCAATTACCACGACAATCGTTGGAATATAGAGTTCCCTGAATGTGCTCCAATTTGCGACCACTTTTGGATCAATTCCAGTTTTCGCACTAGCAACTATTACAACTACATCAGCGGTAATAAGTTGCGGATTATCGATCTCGGCCACTGGTAAGCCAAGTGCTACAGAAATTTGGTGATTCTCAGGAGATATTCCGAGAATAAACCGTGCGTTAATTAGGCTACTCATCATTGGTAAGCCTACGATGGGAATTATGTTACAGCGCTCATTGCGGGATCCTGTCGCCAGAATAATTCAACCATTTGTTAGATTTCTAGTGAAGATAGGCATAACAGCAAACATAATCTCTACTTTAGGTGGCTTAGGTTCTACGATCGCTGCCCTTTACTTTTTTTCTAAAGGTGAGTTTTTTGTTGGGGTACTCGTAGTTGCATTTTTTGTTTTATTTGATTTATTTGATGGTGCTGTGGCGCGAGCTTCTCAAAGTGGGGAGAGCAAATGGGGAGCACTTTTAGATTCAACACTTGATCGAATCAGCGATGCTGCAATATTTATTGGTGGACTACTTTTCTTTCTTAAAACCTCAGATAGCCTAACCATTATTTTTTTGATCGCAGCTACTGCATCTTTTCTAGTCTCATATGTAAAGGCACGAGCAGAATCTTTAAGCATTAAATGTGACGGTGGCATAGCTGAAAGAAGTGAACGATTAATTATTGTGTTAGTGGCTTATGGTTTACATGGACTAGGCCTGAACTATGCCATGGCAATTGGCATGTGGCTGGTAGCTATACTTTCAATTGTCACAGTAATACAAAGGATGATGATTGTATATAAAGCGGTGAAGTGATGTATTTGTTTTATCTTTTAGCCTGGAAAATTATCGGACTATTGCCTGAAAAATTGGCTTACAAATTAGCGAATAGAATTGCTGATTTTGCTTACCGGAAAGATGGTAAGGGTGTCCGTCGATTGAGAAGTAATTATCGGCGAGTGATGCCAAGTATTTCTGAGTCTGAGCTTTCAAATTTAACTAAATTAGGTATGAGGTCATATTTAAGATATTGGTTTGATACATTTCGATTGAATAAATGGAGCAAAAATCGAATTATTGACACAACTACTGTTATTCGCGAGGAACTTCTTAGAGAAAGTATTGAATCAAAGCGCGGCTGCATCGTGGCATTGCCACACGCAGGTAATTGGGATCATGCAGCTGCATATTTTTGCTCTACAGGAATTACCCTAACTGCCGTTGTGGAGAAACTTAAGCCAGAAGCAATATTTAAAAGATTTTTGGATTATCGGCAAAGCATTGGTATTGAGCCGATTAGTCACGAAGAAAAAACTATTCCAATCTTGTTGGAGCGATTAAAGAGTGGAAAATTAGTAGCTCTAGTGGCAGATAGAGATATGTCGCGCAGTGGAATTGAAGTTCAATTTCTAGGTGGTACGGCGAAAATGCCGGCTGGCCCGGCAATATTGGCTTTACAATCAGGCTCACCATTAATAACAGCCTATATTCGATATTTAGAGAAAGGTATCGAAATTACATTTGATGAAACGATAAAATTGCCCTCTACCGGTGATGAAAGTGAAAATATAAGATTAGTAACCCAATCTATGGCAGATAATTTTGCGAAGAGAATTAAAGATTCACCGGTTGATTGGCATATGTTGCAACGGATTTGGATAGATGAGAAAAATTAGAATCGGAATGGTCTGTCCGTACGGTTGGGATACACCAGGTGGGGTTCAGACCCATATGAAAGATTTAGCTGAATATTTAATAGGTGAAGGTCACTATGTTTCAGTACTAGCACCAATTAGTGATGAAAGCGCTGTGCATGAAAATTATGTTGTTAATGCTGGAAAACCTATTTCTATCCCTATGAATGGATCTGTAGCAAGAGTTCTTTTTGGGCCTATAGCAAGTTCAAGAGCTAAGCAATGGATTGCTTCTGGTGATTTTGATTTACTTCATCTACATGAACCAGCAATTCCATCCCTGTCACTATTGGCTTGTTCTGCCGCTGAAGGTCCNCTAGTTGGCACGTTTCATGTTTCAACCTCAAAAAAGAAAGCTATATATGCCATNGGTCCAATTCTTGAACCTATCGTTGAAAAATTAACAGCACGTATTGCCGTTAGTGAATTGGCTAGATCTACCCTTAAAGACCACTTTGACACAGATGCAGTAGTAATTCCCAACGGAATTGATGGACAAAAGTATGCAAACGCTCAAATAATTGATGAGTATCACAGCAAAAACACTATTGGGTTCATGGGTAGATTTGAAGAACCACGAAAAGGTTTACAANTTTTGCTTGATTCATTGGCAATAGTTTCTAGATTTATACCAGATGCTAAAGTTTTAATTGCAGGTCCTGGAGATAGTCAGGCGATACTAAAGGAAATTAATCCTCAGTTAAGAGGGCGAATTAAATTTATAGGTCGACTCAGTGATGATCAAAAGGCTAGTTTCCTAAAATCTGTTCCGATTTATGTTGCTCCAAATACAGGGGGAGAATCATTTGGAATTATTTTAACCGAGGCTTTATCGGCTGGAACCGCGGTGATTGCTAGTGATATTCCAGCTTTTAAATCTACCCTTGAGAATGGAGAGATTGGAGCTTTATTCAAAAATGAGGATTCAGCTGATCTTGCAAGAGTGATCGTTAGTTTGCTGCGAGATGAGGAACGCCGTAAAGAACTAGCAACTAAAGGAAGATTGAGCGCTCAAAAATATGATTGGCAAGTAGTTGCCGAGCAAATTGAAAGTGTTTATGAGATGGCAATTGCCGGAGGGCAAAGAGTTACTCTTTCTTCTGAGAATAAGTTTTGGAGTCGAAGATGAATCTAGAAACGCTACTAACTCTCCTTGCCATTGTAATTATTGGTTGGTACCTATCCTTTTTAGCTTCAAGATTAGACCGATTACATCATCGGGTTGAAACTTCTTGGGCGACATTGGATTCACTTTTGCAACAACGAGCTGCCCTTGCTCAGCAAATTGTGGCCGAGTCCAATCTTGATCCAGCAACAGCTTACTTAATTTCTACCTCAGCAATCTCAGCCCGTAAAGCAAATATAATTGAAAGGTCTGCAGCTGAGAGCGTTCTTTCAGAGTCATTAAAACTTGTGCAAAATTCAGCTCAGGATAATTCACTTGAGCTTCCTTCTGAGCTTTTGGTTGAGCTTTCAGATATTACAAACAAGGTAAAAATGGCTATCAATATTCACTTAGAAGCAGTAAATGCAACTAGAAATGTACGCTCGAAGATATTTATTAGATTATTTAGGTTAGCTGGTAAAGCACCGTTACCTGTCCGATACGAATTTGAAGATGACTCATTATGAGACTAGTCCGAAAGTTTTTTCTTATTACTTCACTCGTAGTAGTGCTGGCATCAATTGCTGGATTAACTGATCTGACTGAAATCACCAACAAGCCAGAGATCGAACGCAATGTATTTAATGGCTTACCAGGAGAGAATAATCAAATTCTAGTTGTCAAAATTGATGATACTAAGATTGCACACCCTCAAATTGGTATTGCAGATGCAGATATTGTTTATGTTGAACAAGTCGAGTCTGGTTTAACTCGGCTTGCTGCTATCTTCTCATCAGAGCTACCACCACTTATTGGGCCGGTAAGAAGTGCACGAATCTCTGATATTGAATTGTTGGCACAATTTGGCAGAGTTGGATTTGCATACAGTGGGGCACAGTCAAAATTACGACCTGTACTTGCAGAGGCAAATTTAGAAAATCTTTCGGCTGAACGAAATCCACCTAGTATTTATGGCAAGGATCCAAATCGACCTGGTCCTGTGAATATGATTTTAAAACCAGATTTGCTTTTAGAGCGAGCCAACGCAAGAGAGGCAACCGTCATTGATAGTCCGGTAACTGCTCCTTGGGTATTTGGTGATCAACAGGAAAGTTTAGTTCAGGCAAGTCAGGTTGAAATAAAATGGCCAAATGCAACTTATAGACTCAAATGGAGTGTAGAGCAAGAGAAGTATTTAATTTATTTTGGTGATTCGCCAAATTTGGATGCATCAGGCGAGCATCTTTTTGCTGACACTGCAGTTATTCAGTTGGTTTCAATTACACCTTCGATTTATGGCGATAAATTTGGCGGCGTCACACCGTTTAGCAAGACAACGGGTATTGGTAAAGCAATTTTGTTGCGAGATGGTTTCAGTCATGAAATATCTTGGGAACGCGAGAGTGAAGAAGATGTAACAACCTGGCGCAGATCAGATGGTGAAGTCGCTAATTTCAAGCCAGGTCGAATATGGGTATTTCTTACAGATCAAATGCCAAAAATTACCCCTTAGTTACGCTTATGGTGTGAGCGGGGCTTCATATTTAATGTCTTTATGGCTTGAGAATAATTAGTACAATTAGAGGCTAGGCACAAACAAGGAGTTGGAATGTCCAAGGAAACAGGCACAGCACGAGTAAAGCGCGGCATGGCAGAAATGCTTAAAGGCGGCGTAATTATGGATGTTGTAAATGTTGAGCAGGCGAAGATTGCAGAAGACGCTGGTGCAGTAGCAGTAATGGCACTAGAGCGCGTTCCTGCTGATATTCGTGCCCAAGGTGGAGTTGCTCGCATGTCAGATCCTGACATGATCGCTGCTATTCAAGAGGCGGTATCAATTCCAGTTATGGCTAAAGCTCGAATTGGTCATTTTGTTGAAGCGCAAGTTTTGCAATCACTCGGTGTTGACTACATTGATGAATCAGAGGTTTTAACTCCAGCAGATTATGCAAACCATATTGATAAGTGGAATTTCACAATTCCTTTCGTCTGTGGTGCAACCAATCTAGGTGAGGCATTAAGAAGAATTAATGAAGGTGCAGCAATGATTAGATCAAAGGGCGAGGCTGGTACCGGAGATGTNTCTAATGCCACGACCCATATGCGCTCAATCTCTTCTGAAATTCGAAGACTAACTTCTATGAGAGAAGATGAATTATTTGTGGCTGCGAAAGATATGCAAGCGCCTTATGAATTAGTGAAAGAAGTTGCTAGTACCGGAAAATTGCCAGTCGTACTTTTTACAGCAGGTGGAATTGCTACACCAGCTGATGCTGCAATGATGATGCAATTAGGTGCCGACGGAGTA
>B570J29596_1000068_pt1 | contig 9448 bp, 9 predicted proteins | sample LakMenEpi25Jul11_FD_29596 | JGI IMG/M metagenome (IMG submission 29596)
AGCACCTACCAAGGTTGTAGTAACTCCAGGAGCATCTCTAACCCAAGATAGTGCTACCTCCAATGGTGAGTAACCTAGACCATCAGCTGCAACACAAACTGCTTCAACTATTTGTTTTGATTTATCTGAAAGATACGGTTCAACAAAGTTTGCAAAATGTGGGGATGCACCTCTGGAATCAGATGGCACTCCGTTTCGATATTTTCCAGTTAAGACACCGCGACCAAGCGGTGACCATGCAATAAAACCAACACCAAGTGCAGCTGATGCCGGAATTAATTCAGCTTCAGCCTTACGGTTTAATAGCGAGTATTCATTTTGAGTTGATGTGATTGCAGCTTTTCCAAATATTGGATTTTGTAGCGTGGCAGATCTTGCTAACTGCCAGCCATTAAAGTTACATATTCCAACGTACCTTACTTTTCCAGAGCTAACTGCATAATCTAATGCCGATAATGTTTCTTCAAGTGGAGTATTTTTATCCCAACTTTGAATCTGCCAAAGATCAATATGTTCAATATTTAATCTAGCTAATGATTTATCAAGATCAGAAATTAGGTCATTTCTAGAGTTACTTATCTGCCGAACTCCATCTTTAAAAGATACTCCAGCTTTGGTTGAGATAAACAAGTTCTCTCGCTTAACCAATGTTCCAATAAATCCGCCTAGAACACGTTCGGCATCGCCATCTCCATAGATCGCGGCAGTATCAACAAAGTTTCCACCAGCTTCTACAAACTCTTGAAGTTGCTGGGCTGCTTCATTCTCATCGGTATCCCGGCCCCAGGTCATAGTGCCTAGTCCCAATCGAGAGACCGACACCCCGCCCATCCTGCGCATTTCCATGGCTGGCAGATTAGCAACAAGTGGCTTAAAAGATCGGTAACCTTGCCAAATGCCTATTGTTTATCTTCTTCGCCATGCTCAATCAACAGCTAACACTAAAGGCATACTTGCGGGAAGAGACAATTCTGTTGAGTTAACCAAAAAGGGATTTAAGCAGGCAAAAAATCTTGTTCCAGTCATCGAACAACTTAAAGTTGCAAAGATCTATTGCAGCCCGCTTATAAGATGCATTCAAACTATTGATCCCTATATGCAAAAAAGAGCAAATACACTTTTTGATGTTGATGAAAGATTAATTGAAATGGATTACGGTAGCTGGTCTGGTAAGAAGCTTTCTAGTTTAGCTAGCAAGCGTGATTGGCGAATTGTTCAGAGCAAACCATCAAGTTTTACCTTTCCAAAGGGTGATNANNNNAGCTGGTCTGGTAAGAAACTTTCTAGCTTAGCTAGCAAGCGTGAATGGCGAATTGTTCAGAGCAAACCATCAAGTTTTACCTTTCCAAAGGGTGAGAGTTTTCGATCTATGCGAGCACGTGTTGAATCGATTCTGAAGGAGTTATCAAATCAGAAGCAACCGATCTTGTTGGTCACACATGGCGATATTATAAAAATGTTCTTAGCGGTAGCTGTTGGGCTGAAAACTGATGATTTTCAAAGATTTGTTGTTGAGCCTGGGTCTATATCCACAATTAGCATTAATAAGGGCAGCTATTCAATAGTAAGCAGTAATACCAATTCCTCGGCTGCATTAAATAGTCCAATTACAAATGTTATTGGTGGGGGAGACTTCATAACCAAGGGATTTAAGTGGTGGAATCGCTAATGCCAAGAATTGTTTATCGCCATGAACCAGCTACTAGATTTATAGTAAGTGCTATTGGCCAACCTGGCGAGCGAGAGTTTTTTATTCAAGTAAAGTCTAAGGATGCTATAAATACTTTAGCTATTGATAAGAATCAAGTTGTTGCGCTTACTCAGAGATTTGAAGAGTTGGTAAGNGAATTAAGACGTGCTCAGATGTTAACAACTGAGGAGTCATCTGCAAGCCCATTAATTGATGATAAGCCACTTGAGCTTCCAATCGAGCAAGATTTTCAAATTGGAGTAATAAGCATTACCTGGGAATCTGATCATGTAGTGGTTAATATTCAAGCTGCATCTCAGGATGATGAATTAGTTCTAGATGATTTAGAAAGTGGACCCGATCTTGTAATTGCCACATTACAGATTAATCAGGTCAAGGGATTTTGTGAGCGTGCCAAAATGGTAGTTAGTGCGGGTAGGCCAGCATGTCCTTTCTGCTCGCTTCCAGTAGATCCAAATGGACATCTTTGTCCAAGAGCTAATGGTTATCGCAGATGAGTGTAAGTATGCAAACTTTATTGAGTCAGAGTATGCGAGTTGTTGGCAGATTAATCGACGCCTCCAATGCAACGCTATTAGCTGAGATTGAGTCCGATAACCAAACTCAAAAAGTAATATACAAGCCAGTTGCAGGAGAAAAGCCATTATGGGATTTTCAAGATGGAAATCTTGCTCATCGTGAGTATTGCGCATTTCTTCTAAGCAACCGTGCTGGCTTTGACCTGGTTCCAAATACTGTATTACGTGATGGCCCCTTTGGTTTTGGAATGGTGCAAGAGTGGATTGATACTGATGAAGAGATCGACATTATCAATTTTGGTCAAAGTGATGATTCTCAGTTAAAAAGAATGGCAATCTTTGATGCCATAATAAATAATACTGATAGAAAATACGGCCACCTGCTTTACAAAGAAGGAAAATTGTTAGGCTGCGATCATGGCGTGACTTTTCACTCCGAGGATAAGTTGCGAACGGTTATATGGCAGTTTTCTGGTGAAAAGATTGACAAGCAGGAAATGCTCTTAATTGAGAGCGCATNTGCATTAGATTATCCAAATCTTTTTGAGTCGTATTTAACTCAAGATGAGATTGCTGCCATCTATGAAAGAATAAATCAATTGCTCAAAAGCGGTAGATTTCCATCCCCGAGTGAGAATTGGCCTGCCATTCCATGGCCGCCGGTCTAAAAAGGAGAAGTTGTTGAAGAGTTGGCCTGAAATTTACATACCTCCAATGCCTGAGGTTGTGTTTCCTAAAATGAGATTAAAAGACACAAATCAGGGAATGTGTGATCTTGAAAATGGTAAAGAATTTCGAATGTATGTTTGTGGAATAACGCCATACGATTCCACGCACTTAGGCCACGCCGCAACCTACTTAGCATTTGATTTAATTAACAGGTATCAAAGATTATCAAATCTCAAAGTATCTTTTGTTGAGAATATAACTGATGTTGATGATCCTTTATTGGAGCGAGCCAATAGAGATAATCAGGATTGGAATGTTCTTGCTAATTCTCAAATAGAGCTTTTTCAATCAGACATGGCAGCACTAAGAATTTTACCTCCGGAGCAATTTATTAAAGTAACTGATTCAATGCAGCTGATTGAGTCATTTATTGACCGTTTAGATAAAAATGGTTTTCTATACAAAGTTGATAGCGATCTTTATTTTAGCGCAGAGAAGTTTCTTGAGGATCTTCCTTTCTCGGTTGATGAGTCGATCAAAATTTTTTCCGAACGTGGGGGAGACCCAACTAGAGTAGGTAAGAAGCATCCATTGGATCCACTTGTTTGGAGTGCCAATGTTGCAGGTGAACCTGGCTGGGACAGTAAGTATGGTTATGGACGTCCTGGATGGCATATTGAATGCACAGCGATTGCATGCGAGTACTTAGATAATGAAAAATCTGATCCGATAATTGATCTTCAAGGAGGTGGTTCAGATTTAATTTTCCCCCACCACTTTATGAGCTCACAAATTGTAAAAGCGGCTCTTGGTCGGGATTTTGCCACTCATTATGTCCACGCAGCAATGATTGGATTTGGTGGTGAAAAAATGAGTAAGTCCAAAGGAAATTTAGTGTTTGTATCAACTCTAATTAAAGATGGAGTTGACCCTATGGTTATTCGATGGGGATTATTGAGTGGACATTTCCAGTTGGATCGAGAGTGGGATGTTGATTTATTAAAAACTGCTCAATCTGAGATAGCTTTAGTCAGATCAAGTCTTTCCAGAAGTGATGTTTCACCTTCAGATTTACTTATAAAAGATTTAGTAAATGCTGTTGCTAATAATTTAGATACCCCTTTTGCTCTTAAGAGATTAGTGGAGTGGGCTCAAGATAGTCATGTAAATCCTTCTGTTAATGAAAGCGGTCTGGTATCTAGAGCGATTGATTCGTTGCTAGGCCTTGCGCTTTAACATCTTTTAATTTTTTAGGCTAAACTCAGTTTGTATTTTGCATACAATCATTAAGGAATGTAAAAATGAGCGCATTACTGTTTGATATGGATGGGACAGTAATCGACTCTGAACCATTGTGGCTAGAGTCAGAGATAGAGATTATGACAAGCCTGGGTTTTCATTGGGATGCTCAAGATCAATTAAATTGTCTTGGTGGTCCTATGGATCGTACTGAGAAATACATGCAAGAAAGAAGTGGCCATATTAAACCTTATGGATACTTTCGTGATTCTCTTCACGAGATAATGCAAGAAAAATTGGTTAGCAAATTACAATTGATTCCAAACGCACGGGAGTTGATCTTGGAATCCAGAAGATATGGTTTAAAAACAGCATTAGTTACTGCAAGTGGCCGGGATCTTATGAATATTGCACTAAAAAAGTTTCCTGAAGGTTGCTTTGATGCCAGAGTTTCAAGAGATGATGTAACAAACACTAAACCCAACCCAGAGCCATATATTCGTGCGGCAAGCTTGCTTAATGTTGATATTACTAAGTGTATTGTTTTTGAGGATTCACAAACCGGTGTGCAATCTGGATTGGAAGCAGGTGCTCAGGTAATAGGAATTCCTCATATGATAGAGCTGATACCCCATAGCAATTTAAGAGTTGTTAATTCTTTATCAGATATCTCACTCGAAAAATTACTGTCTTGGTATCCCGCACTGCAAGAAAGTAATTCAAAATGATTGACCGCAATTTTAAGTATGGAGATCGAGTTCAACTAACTGATGCAAAGGGGAAGTTGTACTCAATTACCCTGGCAGCAGGTGCAGAATGGCATACTCATAAGGGAATGCTTAAGCATGATGAGCTAGTTGGTTTGCCTGAGGGTTCAATCGTTAAAACTAATCAGGATCTAAAGTTTCAAGTCTTTAGACCACTTCTGGCTGATTACGTACTTTCAATGCCACGTGGAGCAACGATAATCTATCCAAAAGATGCTGCAATGATTCTTGGTGTCGCTGACATAAAGCCTGGGATACGTGTACTTGAGGCAGGTGTTGGTTCAGGTGCTTTAAGTATTTCAATTCTTCGTGCGATANACGAAAGTGGCTTTCTACATTCAGTTGAAATACGAGAAGATTTTGCTGAGGTATCAAGAGTTAATGTTGAGAAGTATTTTGGAAAAAAGCCAGAGAATTGGTTAGTAACCGTTGGTGCACTACAGGACCAAAATTTTGAATCTGATTTTGATCGTGTACTTCTGGACATGCTTGCGCCATGGGAGTGTGTTGAAATTGCCTCTAAAGCTCTTGTGCCTGGCGGAGTTTTATTAGCGTATGTAGCAACAACGACACAGTTATCAAAACTAGCTGAAGCAATAAAGGATTCTGGAAACTTTACCGAACCTGAATCTTCTGAAACTATTATTAGAGGCTGGCATCATGAAGGTTTAGCGGTTCGACCTCAGCATAGAATGATTGCCCATACTGGATTTCTTATTTTCGCACGCAGGATGGCTCCTGGAGTTCCAGTGTTGCAGCGTCGTAGGAGGCCCTCAAAGGGTTCTTACGATGTAGTTGACTAGCTGACTTTCCATAAATCACCAACTGAAATCAAAGTTTTATTTGGTGCTATGGCTTTAACAGATAATCTATGCAGGTGAGTTCTCAAAAAACCGAGCGATTAATTAATCTAACTCTTGCCCTACTGGCAACAAAGCGATATCTAAGCAAAGCAGAAATCTTTAAGAAGATCCCAGGCTATGAGGGTAGTGCTGAGACTAAGGAGCGGATGTTTGAACGAGACAAGGACGAGCTTCGTAGTTTAGGAATTCAGATAGAAGTCAGTAGCTCAGATCCACTTTTTGAGGATGATTTAGGTTACTTAATTGATAGCAACTCATTGCAATTTGGAATTGATGAGTTCAGTAAAGAAGAGCTATTACTCTTAACTATGGCTGGTAATTTGTGGCACGAATCGGCTTTGCAAATGGATTCGAAGTCAGCACTACTTAAAATTCAATCGCTTAGTGGCCCGGTCGAGAGCGATATAACCACCACACCAAAGATCAAACTCAATGAGGACTCTCAGCTACTAATGAGCGCATTTTCTGCTATTGAGAATAGACAGACATTAACTTTTGAATACTCTGGCAAGTTAAGAGTAGTAAAGCCTTTCGGACTCATTACTAATAATGGCTTTTGGTACTTAATTGCCTCTGAAGCAGAGATTACAAAGTCCTTTAAAATTGTTCGAATTGAAGGGGTGCTTTTAATAGGAAGCGAGAAAGATGCATTTGTTAAGCCAACTAATGTTGACATACCTGGATTCTTCAATGAAAACTCTCAGCCTAAGTCTCAAATTGCAACTATTCGTATTAGAAAGGGGAGTGCGCTAACTCTTAGAAATAAATACATTTCAAAGGATATAGATGATGACTGGGATGAGATTTCAATTCCGTATAGCTATGACCAAGAGATAATCGAACTGATTCTGTGGTACGGCACTGATGTGTATCTCATTACCCCAACTGAACTTAAAGATAAGTTAATACTTAGTCTGAAAGAACTTGCAAATGGTTGAGTCTGCAGGCAAAAGAGCATTAAGAACAATGGATCTAATTCCGTTTATTCTCGAAAATCCTGGATGTTCGATAAAGAGCTTGGCAGAGAAATTTTCGGTCACTGATAGCCAAATCGAAAAGGATTTGCAGCTCATATTTATGTGTGGTCTACCAGGTTATACACCCTACGAATTAATTGACATCGTTTTTGACAACGGGATTGTCACGGTAATTGAGCCACAGGTATTAGATAGGCCGAGGAGATTTTCAAAAAATGAACTGATTGTAATTATTCTTGGTTTAAGAATTCTTAGTGAACTACATTCTGCTAGTAAGACGAATACTGAAAAGATTGAAAAATTAATCACAAAAATCTCTGCTTTAGTTCCAACATACATTTCTAAGGTAAGCACGAACATCAACTCGGAGTTTATGAGTGATTTGAATCGCGCTATAAATCACAGTCTGAAGTTAGAAATAGAGTACACATCTGTTTCAAAAGACGAAACGACACGAAGAAATCTATTACCTATTGAGCTATATATGCTTAATGGAAGTCTGTATTTGAGGGCAATCGATTTAGATATCTCAGCCGAGAGAGTTTTTAGAACCGATTTAATTAGAATTAACAAAGTAGGAGAGATCACTAATGTACAGATTAATTCTGAACAGTCAGAAAAGCTTCAGATCTCACTAGAGGTCAGTAAAAGTAGAAGAATCTTTATGGAGCGTAANTCCTCAATAATTCAAACAGTCAAGGAAACAAAAAACGGATTTAAAGTAGATGTTAGTGTTTCNAACTTACAATGGTTAAAGCGTTGCATTCTAAGCAATAGTCCAGGAATAAAGGTTATTGCTCCTGCGGAGCTAGCGTTAGAAATTAAGCAGAATGCCAATGCCATTCTGGCGCTTTACAGATCCTAAGGAAATTAGGGTAGTATTTCATTATGAACTCACTCAGACCCTGGCACCTTCTAGTCCTTGCAGTTGTCTTTTTAGTACTTTTTGGCTCAAAGCGTTTACCAGATTCAGCTAGATCACTTGGGCGTTCACTTAGAATATTCAAGAGCGAAATCCAAGAGCTAAATAAGGATGAGAATCCCGGAAATAAAAAATCAGATCCGAATACTGATAAGTAGTTTTAATGAGTAAGCGCCGTGGCGAGAAAATGCCACTGCTTGACCATATTAAAGAGTTTCGTAACAGACTTATTAAATCGGTTCTTGCAATCATTATTGCAGCATCAATTGGTTGGATTTTCTATCAAGAAATAGTCAGGCTTCTTACTTTACCTTTCTGTGACTTAGGGGATTCTTCTGCTCCATCAAATAATGAGTGTGGTGACCTTTACGTTAATGGAATTCTTGGCCCGTTTAACCTTCAAGTAAAGATCTCGCTTTTAACCGGAGTCATTCTTGCGGCCCCGATTTGGATATACCAACTTTGGGCTTTTATCACACCTGCTTTACACAAAAAAGAAAAACGAACTGCCATTGTATTTGCAATAATTGCTACGCCACTTTTCTTAACTGGATCTTCCTTAGCTTATTTGATTNTGCCACACGCAGTTGAGATNTTATTAGGTTTTACNCCAAGTAATCTAGAGAACCTTGTAAGATTTGATGAGTATCTAGATTTTGTTTTGAGATTGATCTTGATATTCGGATTTGCATTCATTCTGCCACTCTTCTTAGTAGCCTTGAACTTATTAGGCGTACTTTCTGGTAAATCCATTCTTCGGCCATGGCGCATAGCAGTGTTCTCATGTTTTCTATTTACTGCTGCTTTCACGCCAACTCCTGATCCTATAACGATGACACTTCTAGCGATTCCCTTGTGTTTGATTTATTTTGCAGCAGGACTATTTGCATTATTAGTTGATAAGAGACGTAACAAGAACTCTGAGGTTGATACGGGAGTAACACCAATATCTAAACCAGAAGAGATCTAATGTGGCTCTTGGTTATAAACAAGAAAGCAGGAAAGCGTAAAGCTTTACCGCTTGTTCGTCATTTTTCTTCTTTATTGCAGCAAACTGGACAAGAGTTTTATATCATTAATGAAGATAGTGCTAAAGCCACAGACTCTGTTTTGCAATCACATCTTAGAACTGGGAATTATTCCAAAGTTATCGCTTTTGGAGGAGATGGCCTAGTTAACTTATGCATCCAACATATTGTCAAAACAGATGTTGCCTTTGGTGTAGTGCCTGCTGGAACTGGTAATGATTTTTCTAGAACATTAGGACTGCATAAAAAAGATGTTATAGATTTGTTTCAAATTTTTTCAGACAATAGCACCGATACAATTGATGTTGGTAGGGTTTCTAGTGACCTGCATAGCCATTTCTATGTTCAAGTTTTAAGTACTGGATTTGATGCAAAAGTTAATTCGCTTGCAAACAAGTTTAAATGGCCAAAAGGTAGATTAAAATACACTCTTGCAATGCTTCTTACCCTTAATAGATTTAAGCCGATTGAGTACGAATTAAATATTGACAATGAGATAATTTCAAGAAAGGCAATGCTGCTATCGGTTGCTAATGGCTATTGCTACGGTGGTGGAATGAAGATCAGTCCGAATGCTGTAAATAGCGATGGTCAGCTAGATGTGTTAATTGTTAATCCGGTATCAAAGATCAAATTACTTACACTCTTTCCTAAAATTTTCACTGGAGCTCACATCTATCACCCAAAGGTAAGTACTATGCGTGGCAAAGAAATTAGCATTTCTGCCCAGACAGATTCATATGCCGATGGTGAG
>B570J29596_1000071_pt1 | contig 9273 bp, 9 predicted proteins | sample LakMenEpi25Jul11_FD_29596 | JGI IMG/M metagenome (IMG submission 29596)
TGACGCTATATGATGATTGATCTATTAAATTTCAAGGGGTGCATAGTACAATAAAATAGCAAAAACACTATATTTTATTAGTTTTTTTTAACCTGATTTATATGGAAGATCTAAAATTATACTTTATAAAGTATTGCTCCTATGACCCTAAATAAAGACTTGGCTAAAGATCAAACACAAAAAAACAATTATACACCTAATGATCTAGAGGCATTCTGGATGCCTTTTACTGCCAACCAAGATTTTAAAGCAGATCCAAGAATAGTCTCAAAATCTAAAGGCATGTACTATTACACTCCAAACGGAGATAAAGTTTTAGACGCAGTTGCAGGTTTATGGTGTTGCAATGCGGGACATAATAGAGATGAAATTGTAAAAGCAATTCAGGAACAAGCCGCTGAATTAGATTTTGTTCCTTCTTTCCAAGCAGGTCATTACAAAGCTTTTGAATTAAGCAATAAGTTAACAGATATTTCGCCAGAAAATTTAAACCACGTTTTTTATAGCAATTCTGGTTCAGAGGCGGTTGAAACAGCTTTAAAAATCGCTTTAGCCTATTTTCGGGCAATTGGACAGCCATCAAAAAGAATCTTAATAGGTCGCGAAAGAGGTTATCACGGAACAGGTTTTGGAGGATTGTCAGTTGGAGGAATGGTTAATAATAAGAAACAAATCGAAAGATTTCTGCCGGAAGTTTATCATCTTCCACATACACATAATCTTGAACATAATTCATATTCTAAAGGACAGCCAGCATGGGGAGCCCATTTAGCTGATGATTTGTTAAAACAAATTGAAAAACATGGAGCAGCGAACATTGCGGCAGTTATTGTTGAACCAGTTGCTGGCTCAACAGGAGTTTTAATTCCACCAATTGGTTATTTGGAAAAACTGAGAAAAATTTGTACTGATAACGATATAATTCTAATATTTGATGAAGTAATTACTGGCTTTGGAAGATTAGGAAAACCATTTGCTGCAGATTTTTTTAATATTGAACCTGACTTAATGGCCATAGCTAAAGGATTGACTAGCGGAACTGTGCCAATGGCCGCAACTTTTGTTTCAGATAAAATTTATAAAACTTTTATGCAAGGAGATCCTAAAGTTATTGAATTTTTTCATGGATANACTTATTCAGCGCATCCATTAGCTTGTGCAGCAGCAATAGCAACTCTTGATGTTTATAAAAAAGATAATTTATTAAATAGAGCTTCTGAAATTGCTAAATATTGGGAAGATGCCCTGCATTCATTAAAAGGAACTAAACATGTAATAGATATAAGAAATCTAGGATTGATAGGAGCAATAGAATTAGAACCTATTCNAGAGAAACCATCCAGAAGAGCTTATAATGTTCTTTGTGAAGCTTTTAGAGATCAAAAATTATTTGTAAGAGTNACAGGAGATATTATTGCTTTATCTCCCTCTTTGATCATTCAAAAACAAGAAATAGATTTAATCATAGAAAAATTAAAGAAGACAATTAGTTCTACGCAATAATTTTAAATTTATGAATAATCCTATTTTTTTAAGTGGATTAAATAAAATTTATTCAAAATTTGATATATTTTTTGTTGATCTTTGGGGTGTGGTCCATAATGGCATTGAATGTTACTCTAATTCTTTAAAAGCCTTAAAAAACATAGAAAAGAGAAAAAAAATTATATTAATTTCAAATGCTCCAAGACCTAGTCATAGCGTTCAAAAATTTTTAAATAAAATAAATTTTAATAAAAAATTTTATAATTTATTAATTACCTCAGGAGACTTAACTCGTTTTTATCTGAAAAATTTTAGTAAAAATAAATGTTTTTATCATTTAGGACCAGATAGAGATAAAAGTTTATTTATTAATCTAGGTCTAAAAAAAACTTCGTTAAATAATGCAGATTTTGTTGTTTGTACCGGGGTAAATAATAACAATGATAGTCTTAGTAAATATGTTCCTATTTTAAAGAAAATAAAAAAAAAAAATTTAAAAATGATTTGTGCTAATCCAGACTTAATTGTTCATAGAGGCGACCGGACTGAATATTGCGCAGGATCTATTGCAAAATTATATGAAAAAATGGGTGGTAAAGTTAAGTATTTTGGAAAACCTTATAAATATTTTTATGAATATATTTGTGGTGTATTAAAAAAAAAATATAGAAAAAATATAAATAAGAATAAAATTCTTGTTATTGGAGATAATTTAAATACTGACATTTTTGGAGCAAATAATTTTAAAGTTAAAAACTTATTCATAGCAGGAGGCATTCATAAATCTGAATGGAATAAAAAAAATATAAATTTAGCTAATTTTGTGATTAAAAAAAATAAAGATTTTAAGATTAATTATTTTCAGAACGAATTAGTTTGGTAAATGAAAATTTATAATAACGTTAACTTTATTGACAAAAAATTTCTTAATTCTGTTTTAGCAATAGGTAATTTTGACGGAGTTCACTTAGGACATCAAGAACTCTTAAAAAAAGCTTATATTTTTTCACGTAAGGTAAAAAAAAAATTTGGTATATTAACCTTTGATCCTTTACCTAAAGATTTTTTTAATAAAACTGATAATAAAATTTTAAACATTGAGGATAAGATAGACACTTTAAAAAAATTTAGTGCTGATTTTTTTATTAAGCAAAAATTTAATCGTAATTTTTCTAAAATAAGTCGTGATAATTTTGTTAAAANAATTCTTTTAAAAAAATTATCAGNACATAGTATTTTTGTTGGTAAAGACTTTAGATTTGGATTTAAAAGAGAAGGGAATATATTTTTTTTAAAAAAATTCTCAAAAAATAATAACTTTAAAATATTTATAATTAATTTTAAAAAATTTAATAATTANAAGATTTCTTCATCAAAAATTAGAAGCTTAATACAAGCTGGAAAAGTTANCTTGGTTAATAAAGTTATGGGAAGACCATGGACTATCTCTGGTAGAGTNATCAAAGGTAAAAAATTTGGAAGACGAATAGGTTTTCCTACAGCAAATNTTAAAATCTTAAATCAGATTANGCCACTGTTTGGGGTCTATTCCGTTAAAATTATTTTTAATAAAAAGACTTATAAAGGAATTGCCAATTTTGGTGTAAGACCAACATTCGGAAGTTCCAATCCTATTTTAGAAGTTAATGTTTTTAGAAAAAACCATAATTTTTATAATAAAAATATCAAAGTTTTATTTATTGATTTTATTAGAAAAGAGAAAAAATTTAAAAATAGCGCAATGCTCGTTAAGCAGATTAAGAAAGATATTAAAGTTGCCAAAATTAGTTTAAACAAAAAATAATGTCAGAAATTAAAATTAATCTTCCCGAAACTTCTTTTCCTATGAAGGCTAATTTGCCAACAAAAGAACCTGAAATACTTAAATTTTGGGAGCAAATTAACCTTTATGAAGAATTGAGATCTAACAGCAAAGGTCGAGAAAAATTTATTTTGCATGACGGACCTCCTTATGCAAACGGGAACATTCATATTGGAACGGCATTAAATAAAATTTTAAAAGATATTGTTGTAAGATTTAATCAAATGACAGGTAAGGACGCCCCTTATGTGCCAGGATGGGATTGTCATGGATTGCCAATAGAATGGAAAGTAGAGGAAGAATATAAAAAGAAAGGAAAAAATAAAGACTCCGTTCCAGTTAATGAATTTAGAAAGGAATGTAGAGAATTTGCAACTAGTTGGATCGAGATCCAAAAGAAAGAATTTAATAGATTAGGAGTAAACGGAGATTGGAAGAATTATTACACTACTATGAGCAAGTCTTCAGAAGCTCAAATAACAAGAGAGATTAGTAAATTTATAATTAATGGAGGACTATATAGAGGATTTAAACCAGTTTTATGGTCTGTTGTTGAATCAACTGCTTTAGCTGATGCTGAGGTTGAGTATTATGATCACATTTCAAATACGATTTATTCAAAGTTTTTAATTAAGTCTGGTCCTGAAAAATTTTTGAATTGCAATATCGTTATTTGGACAACAACTCCTTGGACTATTCCTTGTAATAGAGCTTTAGCTTTTAACAATAAAATTAATTATTCTATTGTTAAAATAAATAATAGTGAAAAGATTATTATTGCAGAAAAGTTAATAGATAAAGTTTTAGCAGATTGCACAATTACAAAATATGAAATTATTGAAAGTTTTTCTGGATCAGAATTAAAAAATGTTATTTGTAATCATCCTTTCAAGGACATAGGGTATACATTTGACGTTCCTATGCTTGACGCTAATTTTGTTAATTTAGAACAAGGAACAGGAATTGTTCATTGTGCGCCAAGTCATGGTCCGGATGATTATTACTTATGTTTAAACAATAACATTCAAGCATTTGATACAATTGACGACAAAGGACATTATACAAAAAATATTATTAAATTTTCTGGTACTCATATTTTTAAGGCTGATGATGTTATTATTAACGAGTTAACTAGTTTATCCAGATTATTAGGCAAAGGTAAACTGAAGCATAGCTATCCACATTCATGGAGATCTAAAGCGCCGCTAGTTCATAGAGCCACACCTCAATGGTTCATATCTATGGAAACAAATGATCTGAGAAAAAAATCCATTGCTGCAATTGGTAATACAAAATTTTATCCAGCAGTTGGACAAAATAGATTAAGATCAATGATAGAAACAAGACCAGATTGGTGCATTTCTAGACAAAGAGTTTGGGGAGTGCCTTTGCCAATATTTATTTCAAAAAAAACAGGAAAACCATTAGCAGATGAAAAGGTATTAGAAGGGATAGCAAAAATATTTGAAGAAGAAGGTAGCGACACTTGGTTTGCAAGGCAGCCACAAGATTTTTTAGGAAAAGATTATAATGCTAACGATTATGAGCAGGTCAAAGATATCGTGGAAGTTTGGTTTGATAGCGGCTCCACTCATAGTTATGTTTTAGATAAAAGACCAGAACTTGCCTGGCCAGCAGATCTTTATTTAGAAGGATCAGATCAACATAGAGGGTGGTTTCATTCTTCTCTACTCGAATCTTGTGGAACAAAAGGGACTGCTCCATTTCAAAATATTTTATGTCATGGATTTGTTGTGGATGGTAAAGGACAAAAAATGTCGAAATCATTAGGGAATGTGGTGATGCCAGAAGAGGTTATTAAAAATTTTGGAGCCGATATACTTAGATTATGGGTTGTTGCCTCAGATTATTCTGAAGATTTAAAGATTGATAAAGCAATTTTAAATCAACATGCCGAGTCGTATAGAAAAATTCGAAACACTCTTAGATTTCTTTTAGGAAATTTAAATGACAAATTATTAAACGATGACTTTTCTAAAATTGAATATTCAAAATTATCATCATTAGAGAAATATATCTTAACTCAAGTATATGACTTCGATTTAAGATTTAGAGATTATATTAAGTCTTATAATTTTCATAAAATATATATCGAGCTTTTAAATTTTTGCACTTTGGATCTTTCGGCTTTTTATTTTGATATAAAGAAAGATATTCTCTATTGCGATAGTGAAAATAGTCAAAGAAGAAATAACTGTTTAGAAATATTAAATGTTCTTATTAATTTTTTATTAAAATGGTTTTCTCCAATTTTAGCCTTTACATCTGAAGAGGCTTATCAGGTAATTAAAAATAAAAAATATAAGAGTATTCATTTGCAGGATTTTCCAGTTATACCTTTTATGTGGAATAATTCTGAAATCAAAAATAAGTGGATTGGTATTAAGAAAGTAAAACAAGTTGTTAATGCAGCTATAGAAGATATTAGAAATAAGAAGATTATCGGTTCTAGCTTAGAAGCAAATGTTATTGTTTATTTAAAAGATGAATATCTAAATATTATAAAACAAGAAGATCTTAGTGAAATTTTTATATGTTCAGAAGCAAAGGCGGAATCTTTTATTAATCAAAATGATTTATTTTCTTTAAAAGATGTAGAGGGAGTAGCTGTAAAAATACTAAAAGCAAAGGGACAAAAATGCTCTCGTTGTTGGAAGATCTTAGAAAAACCATGCAGTAGAGATATTTGTGGTTTAAAAAATTAATATGATGAATAAAAAAAAGATATATTTATTTATTTTTGTTCTTGTTCTTTTTACAATAGATAGAGTTTCAAAAATTTTAATTTTAAAAAATTTTTTAAATAATTCTTCTTCTGAAATTTATATTAACTCTTTTCTTAATTTTTCTTTAGTTTGGAATAGTGGAATTGGTTTTGGAATTTTGCAACTCGAAGCTAATATTTTTTATTTACTTATTTCAATAATTATAACTGCTATTAATTTAATATTAATTTATTGGATGTTTACTTCATCAAATTACTTAGAATCTATTTTTATTTCTATAATTTTAGGAGGAGCATTAGGTAATTTATTTGACAGATATTATTATAGTTCTGTTCCAGACTTTATAGATCTGCATTATGAGAGTTTTCACTGGTTTACCTTTAATATTGCTGATATTTTTATCACTATTGGAATTATTGGTTTAATAATAATCGATCTGTTTAAAATAAAAAAAGTATGAAAAAAATTATAAATTTATTTGTATTATTCATATTATTAAGCTCATGCGAAAATGTTCAAAAAGGGTTAGGCATGAAAAAAGACGTTCCTGACGAATTTTTAATTGAAAAAAGAAATCCTTTGACCATGCCCCCAAATTTCGATTTGTTGCCACCAGATTCAGTAAATCAAAACAATCAAAAAGATGAGAAAGATAATTTAAAAGATATTTTTAATAAAAATCTTGGTAAAGATAAAAAAGATACAGAAATTAACAAAGGAACAGACTCCGGATCTTTAGAAAAAAGTATTCTTGAAAAAATAAAATAGTTCGATGAAAATTAATTCTTTTAATTTTTCAAATAATAACTCAATAGTTTATAAGAATAATTTAAGAAAATGCTCTGAGATATTTGAAAATTTACTTAATAATAAAGAAAATTTTTTCTTTAATACATTGTCACAAGAGTATCAAAAAACTCTTTTTTTAAAAAAAATAGTTTTAAAAAAAAAGGATACATAAAAATATCTTAATAGTAGGAATGGGTGGATCTGTTCTTGGATCTAAGATGCTTTCTTCTTTTTTTGGCTTAGATAAGAATTATTATTTTCTGGATAATTTAAGTAATTCTAAAGTTAATGATTTTATTAAAAAAGATCTAAGTAAATTCTCAATTTTTATTATATCTAAATCCGGAGAAACTTTAGAAACCTTAACAAATTTTAATATTATTTTAAATAATTTTAAAAAAAGAAAAAAAAATATATCAAAAAATTTTATAATTATTTCAGAGAGAAATAGCGTTCTATTTAATTTTGCAAGAGAAAATAATATTTTATTTTATGAACATAATGCAAACCTTAGTGGTCGTTATTCCGTTTTATCAGAGGCGGGTTTGTTAATGTTTAATTTAGATTATAAGAAAATTATACAAGGCATTAATTCTGTTCTTAAAAAAGATTTAAAGAAAAATCTAATTAGTAATGCAGCTAATTTATTAACTTTTATTACAAAATCTAAAATAGACACTCATGTGTCTCTTATCTATTCTCATAGTTTGTTAAGTTATGGTTATTGGCATCAACAATTATTGGCAGAAAGTATTGGAAAAAATGGCAAAGATTTCACACCAATTATTTCAGAGTGTCCAAAAGATCATCATAGTGTTATGCAGCTTTATTTAGACGGTAAGAGAAATAAATTTTTTACATTCTTTAAAATAATCAATAATAAAAAGGATCTGCCAATAAAAGATTATTTTGATCAAAAATTTAAAAAAAGTTCATTAAATAATATTATTGATGCGCAATTTAATGCGACGATAAAAGTTTTTAAAAAGAATTTGATACCATTTCGTGTAATATTGATTGATCAAAAAAAACCTCTTCAAAGCTTTGTTTCTTTACTTGTTTACTCAATGTTAGAAACAGCAATTTTGTGTAAAGCGCTAGACTTAAATCCTTTTAACCAACCAGCTGTAGAGGCAATTAAAAAAGAGACTTATTCTTTATTAAGTTAGATTTAATTTTGCAAAGTAAATTTTAGAAACGCCATAAATTCTCTCTTCAATAACATCGAGTTCTTTATTTTCAATATTGTTTTCAGAGTTTGTATGAATAACCAATACATTTTTTTTGTTAATAATCTTTTTTAAGTCATTTATTATATTATCAATATTTTTTATTTTAAAAGGTGGATCTAAAAATATTAAATTAGGTTTAATTTGATTAAACAACTTATTATTCTGAATTAAAGAAACATCTTCATTAGTAGCAATAGCATTCGCACTTAGTATGTTTAGGGTATTAAGATTTTTTTTTAAAATAGAAAAAGCTTCAGGGTTTTTTTCAAAGAAAAATACTTTTTCTACCTCTCTAGACAAACATTCTAATCCAAAGGAACCTGAACCAGAAAAAAGATCTAGAACTGTCGAATTTTTAAATTCAAATTGAATTTTATTTGAGTGCTGCAATATATTGAATATACTCTCTTTGACTCTATCTCTTAGAGGTCTAGTAATTAATTTGTTTGGAAAAAGTATTTTTTTTCCTTTATATTTTCCTGATATGATCCTCATATAATCTCATTTCTTTCTCTTCTGCTTTTTCTACTTTTCCAGCTAATAAGTTTTTGAGTTTAAATGGACCNTATTCCAGACGAATTAGCCTATTAACTTTAAGATTAATAGCAGCACATAAATTTCTTATTTCATTATTTTTCCCTTCACGCATATGAAATTCTACCCAAGAATTTGCATTTCCTTTTTTTAATAATTTATATTCAAAAGGAGCGTATTGAATGTTATTTATTTTTACTCCTTTGCTAATTCTATCCAAAGAAGTTTCATCTATGTATCCATAAACTCTAATTTTATATTTTCTAATAAATTTGTTTTTAGGTAATTCTAAATTTCTTATTATTTCACCATCATCTGTTAACAATAAAAGTCCTTCTGAATTAATATCTAATCTTCCAACAGTTTTTATTTTTTTAAGATTAAAAGGTAATAGATCATATATAATTGGTCTATCGTCCTGTTTATTTCGAGAAGTGATGTAGTTTAATGGTTTATAAAATTTCCATACCTCTAGTTTTTTTTCAAGATTAATTTTTTTATTATTTATAATTATCTCGTCTTCATTACTTACAAAAGTAATTGGTGATGAAATAATTTCTTTATTAACAATAATTTTATTTTTTTGAATTAATTGCTCTATTTCGCGTCTAGAACCATATCCTTTGCTAGATAAAAATTTAGCTATTCTAATTTTTTTTTGGTA
>B570J29596_1000074_pt1 | contig 9179 bp, 10 predicted proteins | sample LakMenEpi25Jul11_FD_29596 | JGI IMG/M metagenome (IMG submission 29596)
TCNGGTCCGATTGCAGATAGGCCATAACCGACCAGGTTGAGTGTGCCTGTCATTTTCTTTTCCTTCTTTCTTTGTTGGTTGGTTTCTTTATTTTTCTTCTTTATTTATTCTGTTAGTGCTCATCTGCTAACGCACCCGCTATATAGAGAGCGGTTAGTAGAGTAAAGATATATGCCTGTAGGCACTGAACCATAAACTCAAAAAAGGTTAGGGCAATACCGAAGGCAAAGGCAAATGGTGAAACTAGCTTTAGGCCAATTGCACCAGAAAGTAGGTGCTCTCCTCCTAAAATAAAGACGAGCAGAAGTAGGTGGCCAGCAAACATATTTGCAAATAAACGAAGTGAGAGCGTTAGCGGCCTAACTAAGAAGTAGGTTGCCACCTCAATAGGGGTTAAAAGAATGTATACCGGCTTAGGTACTCCTGGCATAAACATAATCTCTTTTAGGTAGGCAATTAAACCTTTGTGCTTGATAGCAACATAGTGAAAAATTACAAATGTAAATAATGCTAAGACATATGGAAAGCTAACTCTAGACATAGTTGGAAATTGCAAAAATGGAATAATTCCAAATAAGTTGTTTGTTAAAATAAAAGTAAAAAGAGTAAATAGATATGGAACAAATCGCATGAATTCATGCCCAATTACATCTCTTGCTAGATCATTTCTAACAAAACCATAAATTGATTCACCTGCGAATTGAAACTTTGATGGCACAATTGCAGCTTTTCTGGAAGAAAGAATAAAAAATACCGAAATTAAAATTACGGAGAAGAATGCTAAAAATACCGGTTTAGTAGTAAATGGATTATCGCCAAATACCGGAGGTAAATTAAAATCTGCAGTACTAGGTGGTTTGAAACCATCCTCACTTGCTAGATATGCGCCCACTAGTTCTCCTGAATACTTGTATATGGACTTACCTGCGCCGAAAGGGAAGAAACGGCTACGGGCGAAACCCTATTAGGTATCTAAGATTAATGTGAAATTTGCAAGGGTAGAAATCGAGCACCAAATGCTGAGAATCCAGGTTGGGTGATATTAATCGCGTCCAAATCGAAGCCATACAAGATAAATCGAGGCCCCAGCACCTAGTAACAAGCCGATAAGTAAGAAGTATGAGGTATCCAGCCATTGGTCAACTCCCCAGCCAATACCACCCCATATTAAAAGTCCAGAGAGCAAATATCCGACAATCGACCACAGTGCATTCTCTTCATTCTTTGAGTTATTCAAATCATCATTCTTTGAGTTATTCACAAAACGTCTCCCTCTTTTTTCGGTAGGGGTAATTGAACACGCAACTTTAGAAAGCTACGAACCTCACCGAATAACCATGCCATGGTAATCAAGATTGCGCAGATTGCAAAACTTNCTCTATCGACAGTGCTTCGATCGGTAAATCTTGTAACTAATAGAAGAAAAATTCCCATAAAAACTACCTTGGCAAAATAAGAAAACATGGCCAGAGCCATGGTGATCATTGGGTCTAAATTACGTGATATTCGAGCAACTAGTAAATGAATGCTGAAAAAAATAATCACAGTAACTGACGCTAAAATTGCTCCGACCGCACCAGATTTGCCTTTAAGTGTTGCCATAACTATTAGCGAAAGCAGAGCTGTAATGGATGCCGGAATTATTGCTCCTTGCCACAACACAGTATCGCTTGATTGATTATTACTCATTAAATTTTAATTTCTTGTCGAAATTTAACTAATAAAATCGAGACTCCAAAGATTACAGTTCCAGCTAAGAAGGCTACCCAAATTGGTGTAAATGCTGCTATAACTGTTGGTAGTGCAAACATTGCTGTCCAAAGATATAAAATAATGGTAGTTCGTTGCTGAGTTAACCCTAACCGCATAATACGATGGTGTAAATGTTCACGATCGGCATCAAATGGTGATCTGCCTGCTTTAACCCTACGAACAATTGCCATCACAAAATCTAGTAATGGAATAGCCAAGATTGAGAACGGCAGTAAAAGTGGCAGTAGTACATTCCCACCATTTTCTTCCGTGATTGCAGAGGCATCGACCTGACCAGTAAGAGTTATTGCCGATGCACTAATTAGTAAACCTAAAAACATAGCACCAGAGTCACCCATAAAAATTTGAGCTGGATGAAAATTATGCGGTAAAAATCCAAGGCAAAGGCCGATAACTATCGCGGTAATCAACGATGGTGCACCAGCTCGATTTAAACCATTTACCACCGCCAGTAAATATGAAAAGGCAAAGAATGAAGCTGCACAAATCATTACTATGCCTGTTGCCAAGCCATCTAGTCCATCGACAAAGTTAATTGCATTTATAACCACCATTACAAACAAGACTGTTAACAACTGTCCAATATTTGTTGGCAACGTAGTAATTCCATTTATTGGTAGCCATAATATTTGAACTCCATAGATCAATAAAATGCCGGCCGAGAGGGCTTGGCCAGCGAATTTTGTGATTGGATCTAGATCAAATCGATCATCTAGCATGCCAATAAATAAAATAAAGGTTCCGCTTAAGAAAATTCCGGTTGCTTCCCTACCAAAAGATTTCTCTACTAGAGGTAGATAATTAACAATTACTAAAGTTAAAGCCATAGCAAGCCACATTGCTAGCCCACCCCACCTTGGAGTTGGTTCAACATGTACATCTCTTGATCTAATTTGAGCAATCGCACCTGATTTAATTGCTAAATCTCTAACAAATGGAGTAATCAGGTAGGTAATAATTGCAGCCAGTAAAACTGTAACTAAATATTCACGCATCTAATTATCTTTAATTTTTTGGCTCTGGATAAACTGGAAACTTCACAGTCAACTGATGTATCTCAGATCTAATAGTTTTGGCTTTACTTTCATCTGAGCCATCCTTTATGGCCCGGGCAATTAATCCTGCAATTATTTTCATCTCAGGCTTGCCCATGCCTTGGGTTGTAATTGCTGCTGTACCAACTCTTATTCCACTGGTTACGGCAGGAGTTTCTGGATCAAATGGAATTGAATTTTTATTTAATGATATTCCTGATAATCCGCATCTTTCATCAGCTACTTTTCCATTTACTCCTGTTGATCGAATATCAATTAAAGCAAGGTGAGTTTGCGTGCCACCAGATACTGCTCGCATTCCTTCGCTTTGTAAATCAGATGCCAAAGCCTTACAGTTTTCAATAACTTTCTTGGCGTAATCTTGATAGGCAGGTGTAGCGCACTCTTTTAGTACAACAGCTTTACCAGCTACAGCACTCATATTTGGCCCACCTTGAATGCCAGGAAAGACAGCTTTATCAATAGCTGCTGCATGTTGTTCTTTAGAAAGAATCATTCCACCGCGTGGCCCTCGTAGCACCTTATGAGTTGTAAAAGAAACAACATCGGCATATGGAACTGGTGAAGGGATAGCTTTACCAGCTACTAGTCCAATAAAGTGAGCAGCATCCACCCACATAATTGCACCGACCTCATCGCAAATTTGTCTTACCTTTTCAAAATCAATCAAGCTTGGATAGGCAGTTGCACCTGAACAAATCATTTTAGGTTTATGTTCAATGGCTAAATCTCGCAATTGATCATAATCAATCAATTCATTATCTTGGCGGACACCATATGGAATTACATTAAACCATTTACCAGAAAAGTTGACTTTAGAACCGTGTGTTAAATGTCCACCATGTGGAAGTGACATAGCAAGAACAGTGTCTCCAGGTTTTGTAAATGCTTGATAGACCGCAATATTTGCACTTGCTCCAGAGTGAGGTTGTAAGTTTGCATGATCTGCACCAAACAAAGCTTTTGCTCGCTCGATTCCAATCACTTCAACCTTATCTACCTCTTCACAACCACCGTAATATCTTTTTCCTGGGTAGCCCTCGGCATACTTATTTGAAAGTGTGGAGCCCATCGCAGCTAGGACTGCAGAAGATGTAAAGTTTTCACTTGCAATAAGTTGTAGATTTTTTCTTTGACGTTCAAGTTCAGAAAGTACAACTGAGGCAATTTCAGGATCTTGGCGCTCCAGTGAATTAAAGTCTGGCCCATAGTATTTTTCATTAAGCGACATGAGATAAGCCTAAAGGTTTGTTGGCGAAATTGAAGGTATCAGCGGTTGTAATTGCAGTATTGATACTGCACCTTCACGTTGGAGTGTGATTTCATTCTCAGAAAACTCTACGATCGTCGAGTGTCCAGCGTTTTCTAATATGCCTTCATCAAATACTGCCCCCACATCACCCTCTCGAATAATGATTTGACTCAAATCATTAATTGCGGCCTTTCCAGTAAAGGCTATTGAAGATGTAGCAAGTGGGCCCGTTTTCTCTAAAACTTTACTTATGAATTTTCTATTTGGTACACGCACATTAATCTTACCTAGTCGCCTGTCATCTCCTAGATTCCAATTAAGGCCTGGTTGGGATTTTATTGTGACTGATAACTGTCCTGGCCAAAATTTTTCCAAAACTTGCTTTTGTTGAGAATTTATTGGGTGAGCAATTCCTGCTAAAACTTCAATTCCTTTGATGAATACTTGAGCTGCGATACCTACGCTATCGCCACGCATTACATGAATACTCTTAACTGCTTTAGCATCAAAGGCATTTGCAAGATAGGCATAGCCCGACTCTGTTGCAACGATTATTACCTCACCAGCATTTATATATCTAACGGCTGAATCAACTGCTTCGATTAACCTGGATTCGCTGTCAATGAAATCTCTAATTCTCTCTGCCATATGAAGTTATCGCCTTCTTGCGCTAGTGAATCTATCTCTACCGGTTAGATCAGCATGGGTTTGTGGCAGGGTGAATTCTTCTTTGAGTGCTTGCTTAATTAAATCAGATTGTTTTTCATGATGCTCCATAATAAAAATCCCACCAGGCTTTAATAATCTGGCAGCTGAATCAATAAATAATTTAGGGATCTGCATTCCATCTACTTTGCCACCCCGTAAAGCGATTTCAGGCTCATAGCCCTCTACCTCTTGCGGTAATTTTTCATCATCTGGGATATATGGTGGATTTGCTAAAACTAAATCAGCCTTGACTCCAGGTAATGCAGTTAGTACATCCTCTACAACAACCCTAATTGGTAGGTCATATTTAGCAATGTTTTTATTTAGCCATACAACTGCCGGCTCTGACTTTTCTACAGCAATAACTGAAACGCTTAATCCCTTCAGGGCTGCTTCAGAGGTAATTGCAATTGAAATTGCGCCACTGCCAGCACCAAGATCAATAACACTTTTTGCTTCATTACTATTTTCCATTGAGGTTAGAAAGCCAATTGCTCGATCAACTAGTAATTCGGTTTCCGGCCGTGGAATTAGTACCCCTTCGCCTACCTCTAGATCTAAATATCTAAATGGTGCACTTCCAGTTATGTATTGGACTGGCCTACCTAAAAGTCGTTGACCAATCAGTTCTTTGTACTCGGCTGTAATTGATTCAATTTGATCACTTGGTATCTCCAAAGCTTGCGTATGAATCTCTTTGCGAGATACACCAAGCAGATGGGCTAAAAGAAGCTCTGCATCAACAGTTGAAATTTTGTTTTTCTCAAACTGTGTAAATGCTTGCCTTAGTAGCTCTTTCAAGAATTACCTGCGGTTAACTTTGCGGTTCGATCAGCATCAAGCAGTGCTTGAATTACGGCCTCCAAATCACCATTCATGACTGAATCTAGATTATTCGCTTTGTAATTTACTCGGTGATCACTTAATCGATTTTCTGGAAAATTATAAGTTCTTATTCGCTCACTTCTATCTACAGTTCTTACCTGACTCTTTCGCTCTGCTGATGCAACTCTTTCAGCCTCTTCTTGAGCTGCTGCCAACATGCGAGCGCGTAAAATTCTAAGTGCTGATTCTTTATTTTGAAGTTGGCTCTTTTCATTTTGGCACGAAACCACAATTCCAGTTGGAATATGAGTAATTCTTACCGCAGAGTCAGTTGTATTAACGCTTTGTCCACCCGGACCAGATGATCGATAAACATCGATTCTTAAATCATTCATATTAATATCCACATCAATTTCTTCAGCCTCTGGCAAGATTAAAACTCCAGCAGCGGAGGTGTGGATTCTTCCCTGGGACTCAGTCTCTGGCACCCGCTGTACTCGATGAACACCGCCTTCAAATTTTAATTTTGCGTAAGGTGTTTGGCCGGGTTGGGCGTTTGATTTAGATTTTATTCCTACTGAAAGATCTTTGTATCCACCCATATCACTTTGCGTGGCATCAATTACCTCTATTTTCCAACCTTGCTTTTCAGCATACCTGGAGTACATCCTGAATAGATCACCAGCAAAAATTGCCGACTCATCTCCACCAGCACCCGCTTTAATCTCCATAATTACATCGCGATCATCATTTGGATCCCTAGGTAGTAACAACTCTTCTAGAATCTCACCAGCTTGATCTTTATTTTTTTCTAACGCCTCAAGTTCAGATACAAATGCAGGATCGACCTCAGCCAACTCTTTGCCGGCATTGAAATCATCTTCGGCTAATTTGTAGGCGCGGTAGCCAGCAATGACTGGCCCTAATTGTGCATAACGCTTTCCTAGTGCTCTAGCTTTGTTTTGATCATTATGAATTGCTGGATCTGCCATTTGCGCCTCTAATGATTCGTACTCAGCTAATAACTCATTTACCTTTGCAAATCTCTCCACTTATACCCTCCCTTCTTAAATATGGATGTAAATTAAAAAGAGAGCACACCACATCTTTCGATGCATTGTGTGCTCTCTTTAAGAAAACTACTTAGTGCCGGACTTATCGGCCTTTCCAAAACGCTCCTGGAATTTAGCTACTCGACCACCAGTATCAAGAATTCTTTGCTTACCGGTATAAAACGGGTGACATACTGAGCAAACTTCAACGTAAATTGAACCATTTTCTTTTGTNCTGCGGGTAGTNAATACCTCACCGCAACCACAAGTTACCTTGGTCTCCACATACTGTGGGTGAATTTCATTCTTCATNTTTCTCCTTGTTTTTTACTGGATCAAATTCATTTCCTAAAAAATGAACTTGTGAACCAGTAGGACTAGTGAAGTACTAGAGGGGATAAGAATAACTCTCAGTGCTATGTGGTCAAAATTGACGCTTACTTAAGCCTCAACACTCTCCTTGTTAGCAGAGCTGCCAGATGAAGATTGCTCTCCACCAGTAGTTGTCTTTTGGATTTGCAGCAGGAACTCAACATTTGATTTCGTGCCCTTCATCTTCTCAAGTAATAGTTCCAGAGCTTGCTGTGGCTCAAGAGCGTGCAGCACTCTACGAAGTCGCCAAACAATACTTAACTCTTCAGTACCCATAAGAATTTCTTCTTTTCTCGTACCAGAGGCAACTACATCAACGGCTGGGAATATTCGCTTATCGGCAAACTTACGATTGAGAATAAGCTCCATATTTCCAGTTCCTTTAAACTCTTCGAAAATAACTTCATCCATCTTTGATCCAGTATCAATCAAAGCAGTTGCCAAAATAGTTAGTGAGCCACCATTTTCAATATTTCGGGCGGCACCAAAGAATTTCTTTGGTGGATACAGCGCAGCAGAATCAACACCACCGGAAAGAATTCTTCCAGAAGCTGGGGCTGCGATGTTATACGCACGTCCTAATCGAGTAATGGAATCAAGTAGTACAACAACATCATGACCTAACTCAACTAATCTTTTTGCTCGCTCAATTGCTAGTTCGGCAACTGTAGTGTGATCATCAGCTGGGCGATCAAATGTTGAAGCAATGACCTCTCCCTTTACTGAACGTTGCATATCAGTTACTTCTTCTGGGCGCTCATCAACTAGCACAACCATTAGATGACACTCAGGATTATTAGTTGTGATTGCATTTGCAATTGCTTGCAACACCATCGTTTTACCAGCTTTAGGTGGTGAAACAATTAGACCACGTTGACCCTTACCAATTGGTGAGATTAAATCAATAATACGAGTGGTTAAAATATTTGGTTCAGTTTCAAGTCGTAATCTCTCTTGTGGGTAGAGCGGTACTAATTTAGAGAAATCCACTCGTTCTTTAGTATTTTCTGGTTCAACACCATTAATAGTTTCAACTCTAACTAAAGCATTAAATTTTTCACGTCGCTCACCCTCTTTTGGTTCACGCACTGATCCAGTAATTACATCACCNTTACGTAAACTGTATTTTCTGACCTGTTGAAGCGAGACATAAACATCATTTGGTGATGGTAGGTAGCCACCAGTTCTAATAAACGCGTAACTATCTAAAATATCTAGTAAACCACCAACTGGCAGTAGAACATCATCTGGTCCAATTACAATTTCACGTTCTTCGCGCTGACCTCGATCACGATTTCTATCTCGACCGCGATCTCGTCCTCGATCTCTACGATTATCTCTGCCGCCAAAACGTCGGTTCTCACCACGATCTGAGTCGCCAAAGGATCCGGATGAGTTATTTGAATTATTCACTGCAGAATCAGCACTAGAGTCATTTGTATCTGCTTCTGAATTATTGTTTCTATTATTTCGATTATTTTGTCGTTCCATACGACGAGCCTCTCGTTCGTTTTTAGCAGCCTCACGATTTGCTGCCTGCAGGTCTGCAATAGATTGCACTAACTCTGCTTTTTTAAGGGTAGATGCATTTTCAATACCAAGTTGCCCAGCAACCTTCTTTAAATCACCTAAAGCCATATCTACTAACTCAACCGCATCTGCGCGGCTAGTCTTTTTCTTATCTGCCATTTACTTATTGCCATTCTTTCTTATTTATATTTTTATGAGAAGTACCCAGAAAAAAGGTTTTAATTTTTGGGATTTTTATTTATTTCTGTCGCACTTTCCGACAGGGGTAAATCTACCACACCCAAGAGATATTGGGAAAATACCCTACTGTGCCCCGGTTTTGGCTATCTCTAGCTTTAGCGCATTAAACCCGGGAGCCAATGCTGCTACCTGATCAATCTCATCTTCACTATTTGAATACAAAACCATAACTGAAGGGCCTGCTCCGGAAACTACCGCCGCAAGACCTGCACCACGTAATTTTTCTACCAACGCAATAGTTTTTGGCATTGCAGATTCTCGATAGTTCTGGTGGAGTAAATCTTCTGTGGCAGTAAATAGTAGATCTGGACGCTCAGCCAAGGCATGNACAAGTAAGGCAGATCGGGATGAATTAAGCACTGCATCTCGGTG
>B570J29596_1000079_pt1 | contig 9080 bp, 7 predicted proteins | sample LakMenEpi25Jul11_FD_29596 | JGI IMG/M metagenome (IMG submission 29596)
TCAAGATAAAAACTTTGAAAATGAAGTTAAAGATCTTAATCAAAAATTAACAAAAACTGTTTAATGGAACTAAAGTTAAATAGAGATCTTTTTCTTAAAAGCCTCTCACATATCCAAGGAATAGTTGAGAAAAAAAATACTATTCCAATATTAGCTAACGTTTTATTAGATGCTTCTAATGGCAAAATTACAATCTCTGCTACAGATTTAGATATTATTATTATTGAAGTTATTAAAGGCGAAATTATTACTGAGGGTTCAACAACTACAACAGCACAAGTTATCTATGATTTAGTTAGAAAATTACCATCAGGCTCAGAAATACTAATTTCCCAAAAAACTGAAGGTCAGCTTTCTTTAATTTCAGCAAAATCAAATTTTAATTTAAAATGTTTACCGCCGAAAGATTTTCCAATTACTCAAGACGATGTTGAAGGAGAAGCTCTTGCAATTAGTTCATCAGTATTTTTAAAATTACTTAATAAGACTAAGTTTGCAATTTCAAACGATGAAACTAGGCATTATTTAAATGGAATTTACCTGCATAAAACAAATGAGAATAATCAATTATATCTTTCAGCAGTTGCAACTGATGGGCACAGATTATCAAAAAGCAGATTAGTATTAGATAAAGATGTGGCTTTTGAAGCTGTTATTTTACCTAAAAAAACATTATTTGAGCTAGTTACTATACTTCAGGAAGAGAATTCAGAAATTAAGATCACTGCAAGCAAAACTAAAATAAGATTTACAATAAATGATATAACTTTAATTTCTAAAGTTATTGATGGTAGATTCCCAGATTATTCAAAAGTNATACCAACGGATAATAGCAACAAGATAACAGTCAACTTATCATCATTTATTTCTACTATTGATAGGATTAACTCATTGTCATCTGATCGTAAGGGNACTTTAAAACTTGTGGTGAATAAAGATATTTTAAAATTGTTAGTTAATGATCCTAGNGCAGGTGACGGTGTTGAAGAAATTATTTTAAGTTACAGCGGCCCAGATTTAGAAATTGGTTTTAATTCTAAATATTTAATTGATGTAGGCGGTGTTATNGAAGATAAAAATATGATGATTTATGCTAAAGATCCGTCATCTCCNGTATTAATTCACGATCCTGCAGATATTAATAGTTTACATGTTATCATGCCAATGAGAGTGGCATGATTAAATGTTCCTAATTAAAGATATAAAATTACAGAATTTTAGATCTCATTCTTTTACCGAGCTCAAAACTAATCATCCGATCATTTGCATTATTGGTCCAAATGGTAGTGGCAAAACTAATGTATTAGAGGCTATATCACTCATTGCCGATAAAAAAGGAATTAGGGGAACATTAATAGAGGACTGTATAAAAAAAGATTCTAAAGATAAAACAATTATTTCCACAACAATTAGTTATGAAAAAAAAGATTACAAAGTTGACGTAATTTTTGAATCAAAAGAAAATAAAGTAAAAAAATATTTAAATATTGATAATAACAAATCTTCCTTAGCTGAAGTCTTTAAGGATATAAATTTTATTTGGTTAACTCCTCAAATGGATAAAATTATGTACGAAGGAGATAGTATTAAAAGAAAATTTCTAGACAAAATTATTTCTAATTACAATTTAGATTATAAAAAAAATTTAAGTAACTTTAAAAAACTTTCAGAAGAGAGAATTCAATTATTAAAAGAAAATCAAGATTTACAATGGTTGAATATTTTAGAAAAGAAAATGATAAATGAATTGTGGAATATTTTTACTTATAGAAGAGCGTTTATTAAAGATGTTAATAATATTATTTCAAAAAAATTAAATAATTTTTTAAAAATTAAATTAAATATTAAGAACTCTTATAATTTAGATCAAAATATTAGCGAAAAAGACTTCCATACATTTTTTGAAAATAAATATTTTGAAAAACGTGAGATTGATCAAATCATAAAAAGAAATAGTGTAGGTCCACAGTTTGATATTTTTGAATTTTTTAATGAGGAAACTAAATTAAATTCTGACCTTTGCTCAACGGGTGAGCAAAAAAAAATATTAATATCATTAATATTGGCATTTATTTTGTTAATGAAATCTAAAAATATAAATTCGATACTTTTATTTGATGAAATTGCATCCCACATTGACGGTAAAAACCTTGAACTTTTTTTCGATGAAATTGCAAAAATCGGGATGCAAACCTGGTATACAGGAACTAACGTACAACCGTTCCAAACTATTGAAAATAAAGCATTTTTTGTAAAATTATAGCAATTACCTTGTCCTAATTAGGAATAAAAAATGTTATAAAAGGCTTCAAAAAAAATTCATAAATGCCCGAAAATTTACAGAAAAAACCTCAAAATAATTCATACGAAGCGGACTCAATTAAAGTTTTAAAAGGCTTAGATGCGGTTAGAAAAAGACCGGGAATGTATATCGGTGACACAGATGATGGCACTGGTCTGCACCATATGGTTTTTGAAGTTATTGATAACTCCATAGATGAAGCTTTAGCGGGTCACTGTAATGAAATTTATGTTTCATTAAATAAAGATCAGAGCGTCACTGTTGAGGATAACGGAAGAGGTATACCTGTTGATATGCATAAAGAAGAGGGAATATCTGCAGCAGAAGTAATTATGACCCAGTTACATTCTGGTGGAAAATTTGATCATGATTCATATAAAATTTCAGGTGGATTNCACGGAGTAGGNGTTTCNGTGGTGAATGCNTTGTCNGAAAATTTAAAATTAAATATTTTTAGAAAAAATAAAGAATATCTCGCAGAATTTAAAGATGGAGTTACTACAAAACCTTTAAAACAAATTGGTGATGCNAAAAAAGCAAATGGTACCTCAGTAACTTTTTTACCTTCAAAAAAAATATTTACTACCACAGTATTTGATATCAATATTTTAAAAAAAAGAATTAAAGAATTAGCTTACCTTAATAAGAGCATTCAAATTATTCTAGAAGATAAGCGAGAAGAAAAAATAAAAAGATCTGAATATAAGTTCGAGGGTGGTATTGCAGAATTCGTAATTGATTTTGATAAAAATAAAGAAAAACTTAAATCAGAAACAGGCGAAAATCTTTTTACAAAACCAATATATATTTCAGGAAGCAAAAATGACATTCAATTAGAAGTGGCTCTGGTTTGGAATGCTGGTTATCAAGAACAAATTGTTTCTTTTACAAATAATATTCCACAAAAAGATGGTGGAACGCATTTAGTTGGCTTTAGAAATGCATTAACTAGAACTATAAATAAATATGTTGTCGATAATAGCATTTTAAAGAAAGAAAAAATTTCAGTAACCGGAGATGATGTTAGAGAAGGATTGACCGCTATAATTTCAGTAAAAGTTAAGGATCCTAAATTTTCATCTCAAACTAAAGAAAAATTAGTTTCATCGGAAGTCCGTCCGGTAGTAGAGGGAATAGTTAATGAAAAACTTGAAGTCTGGTTTGATCAAAATAACAAGATTACAAAAGCTCTTGTAAATAAAATCTCACAAGCAGCCCTAGCCAGAGAACTTGCTAGAAAAGCGAGAGAGAGTGTTAGAAGAAAAAGCGCATTAGATATTTCTAGTTTGCCAGGTAAATTGGCCGATTGTCAGACAAAGGATAAAGATAAAGCCGAATTATTTATAGTAGAGGGGGATTCAGCGGGCGGATCTGCTAAACAGGCAAGAAATAGGGAATTTCAGGCGTATTACCTTTAAGAGGAAAGATTTTAAATACCTATGTTGATTCAAAAAATAACGGGTCAAGCAAGTTAGATCCAGCGGAAGCAAAAAAAGTTTATGCCAAAATGCTTTCTTCAAACGAAATTATAACTTTAATTAACGCTATCGGTACCGGATTTGATGATTTTAGTCTGGAGAAATTAAGATACGGAAAAATTATTATTATGACCGATGCCGATGTTGACGGATCTCATATAAGAACTTTATTATTAACTTTTTTTAACAATGAACCTTTTAATGAACTTATTAAAAATGGAAAAATTTATATAGCGCAACCACCATTATATAAAATTAAAGTCGGAAAAAAAATATCTTACATTAAAAACGATGAAGAGCTTTTTGATGTTACCATTGATACAGCTAAAGATAATATAAAATTTTTCTCAGAAGAAAATGGAAAAGCAAAAGAAGAAAATTTTAGTGAGATTGTAAAATACTGCAGAAGATTTGATTCAAGAATAAAAAATTTAGGAAAAGATTTTGATAAAGAATTAGTCGAAGCTCTAACTGTGGTTGGCAGTTTTTATAAAGATAAAAAAGATTTTTTAATAAGAGACGATTCTAATGGTAAGAAAAAAGAAGGAGCCATAAAAGCAGCAGCAGAATATTTAAATAGATTTGGGAATAAAGCGGAAAATAATTTATGGACAGGATCATTCAAGGAAAATTCATTTATTTTAGAGAAAAAATATTATGAAGAATCTATTATTAAAAAATTAAGTTTAGATTTTTTAGATACCAAGCATGTAGAAGAGTTAAGCCAGTTAGGCGATATGTTGAAAATTTTTAGAAAAAATTGTCACATGATTAATTCAGCTAATGAAAAAATTGAAATTTATTCTCCAATAGATTTTTTGAAAAGAATAATAGAAGAGGGTAAAAAATCTATATCTATCCAAAGATTTAAAGGATTAGGAGAAATGAACCCAGAAGAGTTATGGGAAACAACTTTAAATCCAGAAAACAATACATTGTTAAAAGTAAATTATTCTGGAAATGATGTTGACAATGAAACTACTAACCCAGGTGATCGTGATAGAGAAATTTTTAAGATTTTAATGGGCGAAGATGTTGTTCCAAGAAAAGATTTTATTAATAAAAACGCTATTAATGTAAATAATCTAGATATCTAGTTTAATGAATTTAGCAAAACTACCAGAGCTAAATGATAATCAGATAAAACTTTTAACACTAATCAACATTCGTTGGGTTGCGATTTTTGGACAGTTTACAACAATATCGATTGTATATTTTTATTTTAATTTTAGTTTTAACATTGGGTATTGTTATTTATTAGTTTTGTTTTCATCTTTNCTTAATATCTTTCTTAAACTGAGATCAAAAAAAACGGACTTATTATCCAATAAACAAGCCACTTTTAGCATTCTCTATGATTTATTTCAGCTATTCGGATTGTTATTTTTAACTGGTGGGTTAACCAATCCCTTTTCAATATTAATTGTTGCACCAATTACAATTGCTGCAGGATTTTTAAATCTAAGAAGTAGTGTTCTTATAGGTTTTCTATCAATTGTATTAATTATTATATTATCATTTTTTTATTTTGAATTACCTGGACTTGAAAATAATTACCTATTTCCAAAGTTTTATATTTTAGGATCAGCATTAGCATTATGTACGGCAATAATATTTTTAGCTATTTATTCACAAAGATTAGCGATGGAAAGCGCACAAAGAAATGAAGCTTTTAACGTTTTGCAACAGATCTTTTTAAGGGAGCAAGAATTAAAATCTTTAGGAGGCCTTGCAGCAGCAGCGGCTCATGAGTTAGGAACTCCTTTGAATACGATATCGTTAGTTGCTAAAGAGTTAAAAAAAGAAATAGGAGTAAATAAGAAGTTTAATCAAGATTTAGATTTGCTTATTTCCCAATCTAAAAGATGCAGCGATATATTAAAGCAGATATCAAAAAATCCTTATACGGAAAAAGAGGATAAATTTTTTGATAAAGCGTCATTTAAAATTATCATTCATGAAATTGTTGATTCATTTAAAGATCTAAGCAAGAAAAAAATTATTATTAATTCAGAAGCTTATAGAAAAGATTATTTAATTACCAAAAAAATTGAGATTATTTATAGTCTTAAGAATATTATTGATAATGCTTTAAAATTTTCTTCAAATAAAATTGAGATTTTTTTATTATCAAANGAAGATGAGTTGAGAATAAAAATTGAAGATGATGGTGTAGGTTTTTCAAAACAAATATTAGGATTTTTAGGAGAGCCTTATATTAATAAAAGAGATCTCGATAACAATAAAGAAGGAATGGGCCTTGGCATTTTTATAGCAAAAGTTTTTTTAGAAAGATTATCTGCTACTATTAATTTCTATAATTTAGAAAATAAAGGTGCTGCAGTTGACATATTCTGGCAAAAAAAAGATTTAGTTAATTTAAAACTTATATAGCTGGCTCTTGTTGGGTCATGCAATGAATTGCTCCAAATCCCCAAATAAGATCACGACAGTTAATTGGTATAATTTTTCTGTCTTTAAAATGTTTTTCTAAAATTTGAAAAGCTTTATCATCATTTTTATCTTCAAAGATTGGTAATAGTACAATTTTATTAGCTATATAAAAATTTAAGTAGCTAGCAGGCACTCTTGTATCATCTATAATTAAAGGTGATGGCATTGGTATTTCTACAATTGTATTTTGTTTGCCTAAATGATTTCTAGATTTTTTTAAGATTTTTAAATTTTCATTTAAAGCTGAATAATTTTCATCATTTTTTTTATATTCCATTGCTGTAAATATTTTATCATCTTCAAAAAATCTTGTGATGTCATCGATATGACCGTGTGTATCATCACCAACAATACCTTTATTAAGCCATATAAAATTTTTGATATTTAGACTTTCGCTTAAGATTATTTCTAATTTTTCTCTACTTAGCCCAGGATTTCTTTCTTGAATTTTACTTAATAAGCATTCTTTTGTTGCAATTAAAGTTCCTTTTCCATTTACGTCAATCGCACCACCTTCCAATATTATATCTTTAACTTTATTTTTAATTTTTGCTTTTATATCTATCAATTCTATATTTTTAATTTTTGCTATTTGTGGCTTTATATTATTGTCAAAATTATAATCTTTATATTTTGCCCACGCATTGAAATGAAAATTAGTCATAATCTTTTTTTTCAAAAGATCATTTACTAGAAAAATAGGTCCCGTATCTCTAGTCCAAACTCTATTTGTCTTAATGACATGAAAATTAACCTTATTTAGATTTGTTTTTTCTTTAATTAAGATTTTCTTAATATTTTTTTTAACTGCTTTTGATTGAATTAAAATATCAACTTTTTGAACCTTAGATAACGCTGAAGCTATTTTAGCGAAAGTTGATGGAATATTTTCAAATTTATCAGGCCAGTCATTTTTATTATGTGGCCATGCTAACCATGTGGAGCTTTGCTTTTCCCACTCTGCCGGCATTCTATAACCCAAGGATGCCAGATTTTCATTCATCGGAAGGATTTTTTAATAGACCGTGGTATTGATCAATTCTTCTATCTCTTAAGAATGGCCAATGTTGTCTTACTTTTTCAACTTTGCTTAGATCAATATTACAGATAATTATCTCTTCCTTGTCATTGCTAGCTTCTGCAATAATATTTCCATTAGGGTCAAATACAATTGAATTACCCCAAAATTCGATAGATTTATCTTTTTTTCCTTCAATACCTACTCTGTTAACAGAAACTACAAATACCCCATTTGCTATCGCGTGCGATCTTTGAATTGTAAGCCATGCATTTAATTGTGATTTACCAAATTCTTTCTTTTCACGTAAATGCCAGCCTATTGCTGTTGGATAAAATATGATTTCTGCACCTTTTAGAGCCGTTAAACGTGCTGCTTCTGGAAACCATTGATCCCAGCATATTAAAGTTCCAATCGTACCGTGCTTAGTGTTGAAACTTTTAAAACCTAAATCACCTGGTGTGAAATAAAATTTTTCATAATATTGAGGATCATCAGGAATGTGCATTTTTCTATAGTGACCAAAAATCTTTCCTTTTTCATCAATCACAACGCATGAGTTATGATAAAGGCCTGAAACTTTCTTTTCAAAAAGTGGAACAATTATTATTACGCTTATTTTTTTTGCTAACTCGCATAATGCATTTGTAGTTTTTCCAGGTATCTTCTCTGCTATTGCAAAGTTATCGTGATTTTCTTCTTGGCAAAAATAATGCGTTAGAAATAGTTCAGGCAAACAAACAATTTGTGCACCTTTCTTTTTCGCTAATTTTATTTTTTCAATGGCTTTAGAGAGATTTTTTTTTGGATCAGCGTCCATCTTCATCTGCACCAAAGCTACTTTAGTTAGTGAAGACATTGTTTATTTGAATAATTTAGAAAAACTCCTTTTAGGTCTATTTTTCCAGTAGCCTCTATGAAATGCATCGCTTGCTATAAGAGGTATAACGCTAGTTGCTTCAGCGAAAACCATTTGCTCTCTTGCTGTATCTACTTTTCCCCATGAGCTTGCTTCTTTTAATGTAGAAGAACTACACGCTCCATCTCTAACGTCAGCAACAGTAATTTGTATAGCGTATTTATGCATATCAACTTCTTTTCCTAAAAGCTCAGCACATATAACCGTGTCTTGAATATAGTTTTTAGGAACGCCACCACCGATCATTAATAAACCTGAAGTTTTTGATTTAATTTTAATTTCAGTAAGTTCTCTAAAATCTCTTATAGAGTCAATTGTTAAATGTTTTTTAGGATTTCTTTCTTGATGCATTACTAAACCAAATCCAGCACTAGAATCTGTAAAAGCAGGACAGAATATTGGCACATCGTTTTCGTAAGCAAGTTGAATTAAAGATTCTTTCTTCTTTGAATGTTTTGTTAAATATTTTCCCATTTCTCTTATGAATTCACGAGAAGTATAAGGTCTAGGTTCTAATTGATCTGCTATTTCGCCAACTGTCTTATCGCACGCTTGTAGTTGGTCTTCATCAATGTAGGTGTCATATATTCTATCGATATAATGTTCTCTTAATACATTATCGTTTTGGAATTGAGATCCTTGGTAATGTTTAAAGCCTAGCGCTTCAAAGAAATCCATATCAACAATAGATGCTCCTGTTGAAACTATAGCATCAACCATGTTGTTTTTAACTAGATCGGCATAAACTTTCATACATCCCGCAGCAGAAGTTGATCCTGCTAAAGTTAAGAAAACAGTGCAGTTTTTATCGTTTAACATTTCGTTATAGATTTGAGCTGCATTGGCTGTTTCTCTAGATGTAAAAGACATCTTAGCCATAGCATCTATGATGGGCCTTGCATCAAAAGA
>B570J29596_1000091_pt1 | contig 8624 bp, 8 predicted proteins | sample LakMenEpi25Jul11_FD_29596 | JGI IMG/M metagenome (IMG submission 29596)
ATGTTCACCGGAATTGTTGCAATATCATTTAAATACATAGCTAATGGGTCATTAGTTTTCTCACCAATTTTAAAAGCGGTTGTTGGCGCTGTAGGTGAAACTAAAACATCGCATTTAGTAAAGGCTGACTCAAAATCTCGCTTAATAAGGGTTCTTACCTTTTGTGCTGAACCATAATAAGCATCGTAGTAACCAGAGGAAAGCGCGTAGGTACCAAGAATAATTCTGCGTTTAACCTCGCGCCCAAATCCAGCTGCTCTAGTTAAATTCATTACCTCTTCTGCACTCTTTGAACCATCATCTCCAACCCGTAAGCCAAATCGAATTGAATCAAATCTAGCTAGGTTGGATGAGCACTCACTTGGCGCAATTAAATAATAGGCAGCTAATGCATACTCAAAATTCGGGCATGAAACTTCGACAATTTCAGCTCCTAATTTAACTAATTCATCTAATGATTCTTTAAATTTATTTTCGACTCCCTTTTGATATCCATTACCTGATAGCTGCTTAACCACACCAATTTTCATTCCTTTTATATCTTGCTTCTTAGCTGCAGCTACTACATCTGGCACATTTTGATTAATGCTCGTTGAATCTTTTGGATCAAAGCCTGCAATGACTTGGTGCAATAAAGCTGTATCTAGAACAGTTCTTGCGCAAGGACCGGCTTGATCAAGTGAGGATGAAAATGCAACTAAGCCATATCTTGAAACGCCACCATAAGTTGGCTTAACCCCAACCGTGCCAGTTACTGCTGCAGGTTGTCTAATTGATCCGCCAGTATCAGTTCCAATCGCAAGCGGAGCTTCAAATGCTGCTAGGGAAGCTGATGATCCGCCACCTGATCCGCCAGGAATTCTAGTTAAATCCCAAGGATTTTTTGTTGGGCCATAAGCTGAGTTTTCAGTTGATGAACCCATGGCAAACTCATCCATATTTGTTTTGCCTAAAATAATAATGCCAGCTTCTTTTAATTTTGTTACTACAGTCGCATCATATGGTGGCCGCCATCCTTCTAAGATTTTAGAGCCACAAGTAGTCGGTACTCCCTTTTGAGTTAATACATCTTTTAATGCAAGTGGTACTCCAGCCAGCGGTGATAATTTCTCACCCGCAGCTCGCTTCTTATCAACCTCAGCTGCTTGCGCTAATGCACCTTCCTTATCTAAATATAAAAAGGCATGGACATCTTTATCTACGGCTGCAATCTGTTCATAATGCTGATTAGCAAGATCTACTGCACTTATCTCTTTTTTAGCTAAAGCAGCAGCCATAGTTGCAGCTGAATCTCTAATCATCATTTATTCTTCGCCTAAAATTTGCGGAACTTTAAATCTTTGCTCATGACTTGCTGGTGCACCAGATAATGCTTCACTCGGCGTAAGACTTGGAACTACCTGATCTTCTCTAACAACGTTACTAACCTCTAATGGGTGTGAGGTTGGTGGTACATCTTTACCTGCTACCTCTTGAACCCGTGCTACTGCACCAAGAATTACATCCATTTCAGTTGCTAGGTGATCTAGCTCAGCATCGCTCATTGATATTCGAGCTAGTCTGGCTAAGTTGGCGACTTCATCGCGGGAGATTGCAGACATAATCGGTGAGTATAACTGGTGAAAATTTAGTTGCGAATTTGGCCGTTTCCGCTAACGATCCAAGTTGTAGTAGTCATCTGTTCTAGTCCCATAGGGCCTCGGGCGTGCATTTTTTGATTAGAAATTCCGATCTCAGCCCCAAATCCCATTTGTTCACCATCGGTAAATCGTGTTGAAGTATTAATCATTACCGCCGCACAATCATTTAATGATGTGAATGTTGATATAGCTAAATCATCCTGGGCCACTATCGCCTCTGTGTGCTTGGTACCAAATTTAGCTATATGGTCAATTGCACCCATTACACCGTTTACTTGGGCGACATTTATTTCTAAAGTTCCATACTCTGTTGACCAAGAGTCATTGCTAGCCAATTTTGATTGTATACCAATTTTATCTGCGACTAATTTACTCTCTGAATCGGCATTAATTATCACATTTGCATCTGTTAACGCTTTTAGCGCAAGTGGTAAGAACTGATCAGATATCTGTTTATCAACCAAAAGAGTTTCCGCAGCATTACAGACGCTTGGTCGATCACATTTTGAATTGATCAAAATTGCAATTGCCTTATCAAAATCTGCAGACTTATCAACATAAACATGGCAGACGCCAGCTCCTGTTTCTATGGTTGGCACTGTTGCTTCATCAACTACAGTTCTAATTAATTGTGCACTCCCCCTTGGAATAACTAAATCCACAAATCCTGAGGCTTTTAATAAAGCTGTCACAGTACCTCTATCATCTGATGGCACTAATTGGATTACCTCTGGTGAAATTGAAGTGCCTGTAAATCCTTTTCGCATTACCTCAATTAAAATTTTATTACTGTGTTCTGCAGAAGAAGATCCGCGCAATAAGGCTGCATTACCTGATTTAATTAAAATTACTGCAGCATCAACTGTGACATTTGGCCTGGCTTCATAAACCATACCAACCACGCCAAATGGAACTGACTTCTGAAGAAGGTGTAAGCCATTCTCTAAAGTTCTTTCAACCAAAACTCTATTTAAAGGATCTGGCAACTTAGTGATATTTATTGCAGCGTTTGCCATTGATTTAATTCTTGCTTCAGTCAACAATAATCTGTCTTGAAGAGATTGATTCATTCCAGATTTCTTAGCCGCTTCCATATCTAATTGGTTTGCCTCGATTATCAACTTTGAATTTTTCTCAAGCTCTAAAGAAATATTTTCTAATATTTGATTTCGTTGGGCATTTGATGAGTTGGCAAGTACGCGAGCAGCCAGGCGCGCTTTGGTTGCAAGATCTTCAATTATCGATGTGGCTGCCATGTCCTAAGCCTACGGGCTATTAGGCTATCGGCGTGAGACGTTTATTTAAGTTCCTTCGAAATACTGTAATTTCAGTTGGACTTATATATGTGGCTTTGTTTGTCTTTACCAAAGTAATTCATTATCCAGAACCAATTGCTGCAATAAAGCTGGGGTTAGCCCCAGCATCAAAGACGCCTACTTTGATGCCATGGCATGTGATTGATCCAGCTGCCAAACCAGTTGCCATTCCAGTAACTTCCGAAAAGATGCCAGATGAAATTATGTATAAAGGCACCTCCCTTGCGTTTAATGAATTCTTGAAGCAGACAGATACCAATGTTTTTATTGTTTTACGAAATGGTGTGATGACTTATGAATGGTATAAAGATGGCATAACGCAACAGTCACAATTGCCTTCTTACTCAGTTGCTAAAACAATGACATCAATAATGATTGGGCAATTAATCTCACAAGGTAAAATTTCAGAAAGTGATAAGTTTGTTGACTACTTCCCTGATTTAAAAGCTGGCACTAGTTTTGATTTAGTCACAATTAAACAACTACTAGATATGCAGGCTGGCGTTGGCGTAAGTGATAATTACCCATCAGGGCCCACTGGCTGGGGTGTAGCTATTGCACAAATGTATGCCACTACCGACCTTGATTGGTTTCTAAAAAATAATAGAAAGATGGCTTTTGATCCAGGTACGAAATCTGAATACCGCAGTGTTGATACTCAAATGCTAGGAATGATAATTAAGAAAGTAACTGGTAAGAAAGTTGCTGATTACTTTAGTGAGAACGTCTGGCAAGTAATTGGTGCAAAATATCCCGCAACTTGGAATGTTGATCGAGTAGGTGGAACCGAAAAAACATTCTGCTGCTTTAATGCCTCCGGTATTGATTATGCTCGAATCGGGATGCTATTTCTAAATGGTGGATACGCCGGGCCAAATAGAGTAATNGATAAATCGTGGCTAAATCGAATGACTACTTCAGTAACTACTCTGGATAGGGATTGGGGTTATGGTGCACAGGTTTGGCACCCATATCCAAGGATTTCTCTGGCACTTGGTCTACATGGACAATTTATTTTTATAAATCCAGACACACGAACTGTGATTGTGAAATTAAGTGATAATCCAACTGATTCAGATCATGAATCAGATACTGCAAAGGCTTTGCTAGAGATTTCAAATCTTAAAGATTAGGTAAGAAATAAGTTCCAACCTGCTTACCGGCTAGGGCATCAGATAGATCAGACATTTTTGTAAGCAACATTCCAATACCAACACTTGTAACAACTCGGGCTGCATCAATCTTAGTAACCATGCCACCACTGCCTACCCCAGAGGTTCCAGCCCCGCCTAGTGAATCTGAGTTAATTTTAGAAAGATCCGAAACTAGATGAATCTGCTTTGCTCCTGGTGAATTTGGGTTTGCATCATAAAGTCCATCAATATCAGTAATTAGAACTAATAGGTCTGCCTCAATTAGCTTAGTAACTTTTGCAGCAAGGCCATCATTATCACCATATTTAATCTCTTCAGTACCTACAGTGTCATTTTCATTTATAACTGGGACTACACCTTGCTTTAAAAGTGAGCTTAAGACTCCTTTAATGTTAGCAATATGTGCATCCTTAGTAATATCTTCTAAAGTAATTAATATTTGAGCAGTTGTTATTTCAAATCTATTAAAGGATTGAGTGTATTTAGCCATGAGTAACCCTTGTCCAACAGAGGCAGCAGCTTGCTGAGAGGTTAGATCAGAAGGACGAGCTGATAGGCCAAGTGGTGCAAGACCAGCAGCAATAGCTCCAGAAGATACGACAATTACCTCTTTATTATCCTGTTTGAGTTTAGCTACAACATCAACTAGATCGTCAATTGCTTTTGGATCTAAATTTGCGCCAGCCTTACCCGTAAGTGTTGAGGAGCCAACCTTGATTACTATGCGGTTAATTTCTTTTAGATTAATGGACATCTTCATCAATTCTAGGATTCTTTGGGTTAGGTACATTGTACTCCCATTGCATTTCTATTTCGTCATCACTTAGTTGATCAATGTCATCTTCTAATAAATCCATTCGCCATGGAGTAGAAAGACGTAAGTCTTCTCCTCTTGGGCCGGCAAGTAATTCAGCGCCTGCCTCAATACTTGGCTCCCAGTCAAAAATTACTGCCTCATCACCTTCGCCAATTCTTACTTCATCACCAGATTTTGCACCCTGTTTAAACAATTCTTTCTCAACACCATAAGAAGCTAAACGATCAGCCAAGTATCCAATTGCTTCGGCATTTGCAAAATCAGTTTGTTTAACCCATCTTTCAGGCTTATCTCCAACTACATTAAATGAGCCATCTTCATTTGCGGTTACCGTAAATCCTGCATCATCTACCGCAACAGGACGCAAAACAATTCGAGTAACTTGTTCAGCTTTTTGTTCTTTCCGACTCTTTTGAATTATCTGCGCCATTGCATAAACCAACTCTTGAATACCTTCGCGAGAAGCCGCAGAAACTTGAAACACAAGATAACCTCTATCTTCTAGAGTTTTTTGCACCATATCTGCCATCGCTTTACCGTCTGGGATATCAATTTTATTTAAAGCAATGATTCTTGGCCGATCAGCCAATCCACCATATTGCTTTAACTCTTCTTCAATGACATCAAAATCTTTAACTGGATCACGATCGGTTTCAAGTGTTGCGCAATCTAAAACATGAACTAGTGCAGCACATCGCTCTACGTGGCGTAAAAATTCGTGACCTAATCCTTTACCTTGACTTGCTCCAGGAATTAATCCAGGTACATCAGCAGCAGTAAATCTTGTATCACCTGCCTGGACTACTCCTAAATTTGGCACCAAAGTTGTAAATGGATAATCAGCAATTTTTGGTCTAGCTGCAGAGATTGCTGCAATTAATGAAGACTTACCCGCACTTGGATAACCAACTAGGCCAATATCTGCAACGCTCTTTAATTCTAGAAATAAAGTACGACTCTCTCCTGGCTCACCTAGTAATGCAAAACCTGGTGCTCTTCGTTTTGAATTTGCTAAGCCAGCATTACCTAAACCGCCTTTTCCACCTTGGGCTGCCATAAACCTTGTACCAAACCCAACAAGATCGGCGATGATATTTCCATTAATATCTTTCACAACGGTTCCATTTGGAACTGAAAGAATTAGATCTTTGCCATCTGAGCCATTACAAAAATCGCCAGCACCTTTTCTACCATCAGTTGCTTTTCGGTGAGGTGAATGATGAAAATCTAAAAGAGTGGTCACATCTGGATCTACTACTAATGCAATATCTCCACCTCGACCACCGTTTCCACCATCTGGTCCACCTAATGGTTTGAATTTTTCTCGGTGCACTGAAACGCAGCCATCCCCACCCTTACCGGCAGAGGCATGCAGAGTCACACGATCAACAAAAGTTGCCATGTGAACTCCTTTCTGGAAAGAGAAATAAAAATGGGCCCGCAGTTAGCGGACCCACAATTAATAATCCGCTTAAGTTATAAAACCGGAACGATATTTACTACTCGACGACCACGAGCACGACCAAACTCAACTGATCCACCCTCTAGTGCGAATAATGTGTCATCTTTTCCAATACCAACATTCTTTCCTGGGTGGAAGTAAGTGCCACGTTGACGAACCAAAATCTCGCCGCCCTTAACTACCTGGCCAGCAAATCTTTTAATGCCAAGGTACTGAGGATTTGAGTCGCGACCATTACGTGTGGAGGAGACACCCTTTTTACTTGCCATCTGCTTTCACCTGCCTTAGTTAGTAGTTACTTATTAATTCCAGTTATTTTTACACGAGTAAGTTTGGAACGAAATCCTTGACGTCGACGGTATCCAGTTTTGCTCTTGTATCTTAAGATCGCAATTTTTGGACCCTTTTGTTCTGCAAGTATTTCGCCAGTTACTTTTACAGCAGCTAGCGCTTTTGGATCAGTAGTTACATCAGCACCATCAACTAGAAGTACAGCTGGAAAAGTTACTGAGGAGCCAATGGCTGCATCTAGACGATCAACCACAAGAGTTTCACCAACTGAAACCTTCTCTTGGCGGCCGCCAGCTTTAACAATCGCGTACACAATCTGCTCCTTGCTAATCAATAAACCTTAATCTTCAAATTCGATCAGGGTAGGTGGATAAGGGTAGAGATTGCTCTCTCTCCGGTCAAATGCACCGATTAATGACCTAATTAATTGGTTGAAATTACCCCAGTACTCACAGCCCTTCGCCCCTTTCGGCGCGCAGCTGGTGCAGGTGGAGTTTGCTCAACTTCTTCATCTGTCGAAATTGATTCTGCATCTATAGAAGTTTCAGACTTATCATCTAAATCATCTTCGTCATCATCATCACTGGCAGATTTGCTAGTTTTAGAAAATCTTTGCTCCATATCTTTTTCTAAAGCAACCTTTTTAACCGGGTCACTATGGATATGAATACCTCTACCACCACAACTTTCGCAGGTAGTTGAGAATGCCTCGATTAATCCTTGGCCAACACGTTTTCTAGTCATTTGGACTAACCCTAAGGAAGTTACTTCGGCAACCTGATGCTTAGTTCGATCTCTACCTAAACACTCAACCAACCTACGCAAAACTAACTCACGGTTTGACTCTAGCGTCATATCAATAAAGTCAATCACAATAATTCCACCCATATCGCGCAGACGAAGTTGTCTTGCAATCTCTTCTGCTGCCTCTAGGTTATTTTTAGTAACTGTTTCCTCTAGATTTCCACCCTTACCAATAAACTTTCCAGTGTTAACATCAATTACGATCATTGCCTCTGTTCGGTCAATAACTAACGAACCACCAGATGGTAAGTAAACCTTGCGATCAAAAGCTTTAGCTAACTGCTCTTCAACCCGGTTTTCAGTAAATAAATCTTTGTTACTGCTCCACTTTTCTATCTTGCTAGCTAGTTCTGGCGCAATATGGCCAATATAGTTTTGAATATCATCCCAAGCTTGATCACCTTGCACGAGCATTTTATTGAAATCCTCATTGAAGATATCGCGAATAACTCTTACCGTTAAATCTGGCTCACCATATAGAAGTGATGGCGCTGAAGTACTGGAGCTGTTCGCTTTTTTCTCAATATCTTCCCACTGAGCTTTTAAACGTATTACATCTCTTTCTAGCTCAGCCTCTGGTGCACCTTCAGCTGCAGTTCTATAATTACCCCAGCTTGCTCTGGAATTAAATTCTTTAATATCGACTTCAATCGATTTCTTTCATTATCTGGCAGACGCTTTGAAATTCCACTCATGCCACCACCTGGAACATAAACAAGGTAACGACCAGGAAGTGAAATCTGGCTAGTTAAGCGAGCGCCCTTTTGCCCAATTGGATCCTTAGTCACCTGCACTAATACCGATTGGCCAGATTTTAAAACATGTTCAATTTTTCTAGGCGCAGCATCGGATAAACCATGCGCATCCCAATTAACCTCACCGGCATAGAGCACAGCATTTCGACCCTTACCAATATCGACGAACGCAGCCTCCATTGAGGGTAGGACGTTTTGCACCTTTCCTAAATACACATTTCCGACATAAGAGATGTTGCTGTTTCGATTTACATAATGCTCAACCATTACATCATCTTCGATAATTGCAATTTGAGTTCGATCTGCAATCTGGCGAACCAACATGGATCGCTCAACCGCCTCTCTGCGAGCTAAAAACTCCGATTCAGTTATTACCGTTCCCCGC
>B570J29596_1000093_pt1 | contig 8539 bp, 6 predicted proteins | sample LakMenEpi25Jul11_FD_29596 | JGI IMG/M metagenome (IMG submission 29596)
GCGAATAGAAAAACTTTTTTCAAGCCAACTCCTGAGACCTCTTTTTAGCAGCAGACATTGCCTCATGAATTATTTCTTCTAATTTATTTGAATTAAAAATCNCAAGNGCAGCAGCTGTAGTCCCGTTTGGACTAGTTACATTNTTCCTTAAAGTTGCTGCATCAATACCGCTTTCTTCTAACATTGCTGCAGAGCCAGTAATTGTGCCAATTGCAAGCTTGGTTGCAATTTCTTCACTCAAACCAAGTTTTATTCCAGACTTGATCATTGACTCAACAAAACTAAAAAAATATGCAGGGCCAGAGCCGCTTAATGCNGTAACAGCATCTTGTTGTGACTCATCTACCTCAACTACTAATCCAGTATTTTCTAGTAGTGCTTTAGTTAACTCTAAATCATTTTTACTTGAGTTTGCACCAGCGGAAATTACAGATACTCCTCTACCAATTTGGGCTGGCGTATTTGGCATTACTCTAANAACNGAATTTTTTGAATTTAANTTACTCTCAATAAACTTAGTAGTCTTTCCAGCAGCAATTGAAATAAGCAAAGTACNTTGCTTTAAGTTACCACTTAAATCTAATAGCGTATTTTCAAGATCTTGTGGTTTAACGGCTAGAAAAATCACATCGCACATCTGGCCTATTTCGCTAATACTTTTGCGTTCAACCTGATACTTACTTACTACCTCTTTGGCCCTATCTTCACTTTTCTCACTTATAAATATTTGGTTAGATTTTACTGAAGAATTTAATAGGCTTTTAATCAAAGATGCGCCCATTACACCTGCACCAATAAAGCCAATACTTTTACCAGCTATAGCCTGACTCATACTTAAAGCCTACCCAATTAGTCTTTAACCTTGCTTAAGCCTTAAACTGCGACTCTATGAAATCTCAGAAAAAGTCTGACTCAAAATTAAGTAAAAATGAGTTTGCGCCGAATTTTGCACGGGATTGGGTTGAATTTAGAAACCCAGATAACTCTGAGGAGATATTCAAGTGCGACATAACATGGCTGACTTCCTATTGGCAATGTATATATGGAAATGGTTGCTGTGGAATTGACGCTGATAAGCCAGATGCTGGGTGTTGCTCTGACGGGGCTTACTACACCAACAAAATGGATGAGGAGCAGGTATTAAGAAGTGCTAAAAAATTAACTAAATCTGAGTGGCAGTTTTATGATCAAGCACGTGATAAATCAAAGAAAAATTTAAATATAAGTGAAATCGGTTTAGATAAAGATCGAAAAACAAGAAAAATAAATGACTCTTGTATATTTCTAAATAGAGTTGGATACGAAGCACCTGGTTACACAGGTAAATTCGGATGCGCTCTACATCATCTTGCAAGTAAAGAAGGTTCACATCCTGTAGATACAAAACCAGATATTTGTTGGCAACTACCATTGCATAGATCCTGGGAGGTAAGAGAAGTTGGTGATACAGAAGTAACTGTGGTGGTAATTGGTGAGTATGAAAGATCTGCCTGGGGTGAAGGTGGTGCTGATCTAGATTGGTATTGCACAAGTAACTCAGAGGCACATGTTGGAAAGATTCCGGTATATCAATCAAGCAAAACTGAATTGATAAAAATGATGAGCAAGGCAGGTTATTTAGAACTAGAAAAATTATGTGATAGTCGTATGGCCGCTATTGCTGCAACCAAAAAAGCACAAAAGCGCCGTGAATTACCATTATTTGTGATTCACCCAGCGACAAGGGCTGTGCAAGAACAAAGATAGTCAGTGCTAGCCATTAGATTATTGCCATGGCTAAAGCTCCTGCAAAAGATCCATTTAGGTGTGTTGAGTGTGGCTGGAGTGCAACAAAGTGGGTTGGTAGATGTGGTGAGTGCCAAGCTTGGGGAACTGTTGAAGAAATATCNGCCCCTAAAAAACTTTCACTAGTTGCAGGCAATGTAACTTCAGCTGCTCGGCCAATTGGTGATGTTGATTTAGCAAGTGCAAAAGCTAGATCAAGTGGTGTTAGTGAATTAGANAGAGTTTTAGGTGGCGGTTTAGTACCAGGAGCTGCAATTTTATTAGCAGGTGAACCAGGTGTTGGTAAGTCAACATTATTNCTAACAGTTGCTGCTGAGACTGCTAAACAAGGCATTCTTTCGCTCTATATAAGTGGTGAAGAGTCTGCCTCACAGGTGCGCCTGCGAGCAGAGCGACTTAATGCAATTGATAAAAATTTATGGNTNGCTGCAGAATCTGATTTAGGCGCTGTTATCGCNCATATCGATTCAGTAAAACCAGAATTACTGGTNATTGATTCAATTCAAACTATTTCAAGCTCAACTGTTGATGGTGCACCTGGTGGTGTTACNCAAGTACGAGAGATTGCAGCAGCATTAATTCGAATAGCAAAAGAGCGATCTATCACCTTAGTTTTAGTTGGGCATGTAACTAAAGATGGATCAATAGCTGGCCCTCGCTTACTAGAACATTTAGTAGATGTGGTTCTTAATTTTGAAGGTGAAAGACATTCTAGGCTTAGATTAATTAGAGCAATTAAAAATAGGTTTGGAGCATCCGATGAGGTTGGTTGCTTTGATTTAAATGATTCTGGAATTGTCGGACTTGCCGATCCAACTGGCTTATTCACTTCACGCCATACTGATCCAGTACCCGGAACTTGTGTGACTGTAACACTTGAAGGTAGGCGAGCTCTATTAGCTGAAATTCAATCTTTGGTCAGTGTTGCAAATCCAGATGGAAGAGATTGGGGAAATTCAAGGCGAGTAACAAGTGGTCTTGATAATTCAAGAACTGCTATGACGCTTGCAGTTTTAGAATTAAGAGCTGGCATAAAGATTTCTGGCCGAGATGTATATGTTGCAACTGTTGGTGGCATGAAAATCAATGAGCCTTCGGCAGATCTTGCAGTTGCCCTTTCAGTTGCATCTGCTGCTAAAGGTTTGGCACTACCCGCAGATTTAGTTGCAATTGGTGAGGTTGGATTAGCTGGTGAAATTAGAAAGGTAACTGGAATTACTCAGCGAGTGCAGGAGGCTGCTCGACTTGGATTTAAGCGGGCAATAGTTCCAATGGGAAGTGATTTAAAAATTGCTGGAATTGAAATACTAGAAGCAGCTCGGGTAGAACAAGCAATAAGTAAGGTGAAGATTAATTAGTTGCTTCTGCTAAATCACCAGGTGTATCTGGCATAGCAGTTTTTACAGTTCCCTTAAAGGTAAAGGTAGCCGCATCAGTATTATCTGAAACATCAACTAAAATAATTTCACCAGCTTTTAAATCACCAAATAGCATCTTCTCTGATAAAACATCCTCTAGCTCACGTTGGATTGCTCTACGAAGCGGGCGAGCGCCAAGCACTGGGTCATAACCGCGCTTAGCCATCAACGCCTTTGCAGCAGGGGTTAACTCAATGCCCATATCTTTATTACGTAGCCGCTCATCTAAATGAGCAACCATTAGATCAACAATTTGAACAATCTCTTGCTCAGTTAATTGATGGAAGACAACAATGTCATCGATACGGTTAAGAAATTCAGGACGGAAGTGAGTTTTTAATTCATCTCCTACTTTAGCTTTCATACGCTCATAACTACCCTGCGCATCAGCCACATTGGCAAATCCAAGTGATAATGACTTAGAGATATCTCTAGTTCCAAGGTTTGTTGTCATAATAATTATTGTGTTCTTGAAATCAACTACGCGACCTTGTGAGTCAGTTAATCGACCATCTTCTAGTACTTGTAGTAATGAGTTGAAGATATCTGGGTGCGCTTTTTCAATCTCATCAAATAACACAACTGAAAATGGGCGACGGCGAACTTTCTCAGTTAGTTGTCCACCATCGTCATAACCAACATAGCCAGGAGGAGCACCAAATAATCTAGATGCAGTGTGTTTTTCTGAGTACTCAGACATATCAAGTTGAATTAACGCATCTGCATCTCCGAATAAGAATTGGGCAAGAGTTCTAGATAGTTCTGTCTTACCAACACCGGAAGGCCCAGCAAAAATAAATGAGCCACCAGGACGTTTTGGATCTTTAAGACCAGCACGTGTTCTACGGATTGCTTGTGATAAAGCCTTGATAGCTTGATCTTGACCAATCACGCGGCGGTGTAATTCCTCTTCCATACGTAGTAGTCGAGCAGTTTCAGCTTCAGTTAACTTAAATACTGGAATTCCTGTAGCGGTTGAAAGTACTTCAGCAATCAACTCTTCATCTACCTCAGCAACCACATCAAGATCGCCGGCTTTCCAATTCTTTTCCCGCTCAGCTTTTTCGGTAATTAAGCTCTTTTTCTTTTCTTTATCCCGTAGTGATGCTGCTTTTTCAAAATCTTGGCCATCAATTGCAGATTCTTTCTCTTTACGGGCATCAGCGATTTTATCGTCATACTCACGAATTTCAGGTGGAACAGTCATTCTTCTAATACGAAGACGTGAGCCAGCCTCATCAATTAAATCAATAGCTTTATCTGGCAGGTGACGATCTGAAACATAACGATCTGCCAAAGTTGCAGCTGAAACTAATGCACCATCTGAGATTGAAACTTTATGGTGGCTTTCGTAGCGATCACGTAAGCCTTTAAGAATTTCAATTGTGTGTGCAACAGTTGGCTCTGAAACCTGAATTGGCTGAAAACGGCGTTCAAGAGCTGCATCTTTTTCTAAATGTTTGCGATACTCATCAAGAGTAGTGGCGCCAATTGTCTGTAACTCACCACGAGCTAACATTGGTTTTAAAATAGAGGCAGCATCAATAGCACCTTCAGCTGCGCCAGCACCTACTAATGTATGAATTTCATCAATAAACAAAATAATATCGCCACGGGTTCTTATCTCTTTTAATACTTTCTTTAATCTCTCTTCAAAATCACCGCGGTAACGAGANCCCGCAACTANCGCACCAAGATCNAATGAATAAAGTTGCTTATCTTTTAAAGTCTCTGGAATATCGCCCTTAACAATTGCTTGTGCTAGGCCCTCAACAACTGCAGTCTTTCCAACACCTGGCTCGCCAATTAATACCGGGTTGTTCTTAGTTCTCCGAGATAAAATCTGCATCACGCGTTCGATCTCTTTTTCNCGACCAATTACTGGATCTAATTTTCCTTCNCGAGCTGCTTGTGTCAGGTTTCTACCAAATTGATCTAAAACTAAAGATGTTGATGGCTGACCTTCTGCTGGACCACCAGCAGCAACTGCTTCCTTACCTTGGTAACCAGAAAGCAATTGAATTACTTGTTGACGTACGCGAGATAAATCTGCNCCAAGTTTTACNAGAACCTGTGCGGCAACGCCTTCACCTTCACGAATTAAACCTAAAAGAATATGTTCGGTACCAATGTAGTTATGACCTAATTGCAAAGCTTCGCGTAGTGATAACTCTAAAACTTTTTTAGCTCTTGGTGTAAATGGGATATGACCAGATGGTGCTTGTTGACCTTGGCCAATAATCTCTTCAACTTGTGAACGAACTGCCTCTAATGAAATACCAAGTGACTCTAGTCCTTTGGCGGCAACGCCTTCACCCTCATGAATTAAACCTAAAAGAATATGTTCAGTGCCAATGTAATTGTGATTGAGCATGCGTGCTTCTTCTTGCGCTAANACCACAACGCGTCTTGCACGATCGGTAAACCGCTCAAACATTGATAACACCTTTCTTCCTATGAAATAGCCTAATGGCTAGGTGGGACCTTACGCACATTGATTTGGCTGTGAATAACTGACCTAGTGTCTTGGGCTACTTACGGCTATATAACCATACAACCTGGGGGTTTATGCCCAAAATTTAGAGAATTTTAAGCATTCTAGTATTTCCCAGGGTGTTGGGTTTAACACTTTCTAGCTCCAAAAACTCAGCAATACCATCATCATATGAGCGAAGCAGTTGCGTATAGACATCTGGCTCAACCGGTGTTCCCTGTATTTCATTAAAGCCGTGGGAGCCAAAAAATTTTGTTTCAAAAGTTAAACAGAAAATTCGCTTAACTCCAACTACTTTTGCTCGATCAATTATGTTTTCTAAAATTAAATGCCCAATACCTTTACCGTGATAATCTTTTTTGACAGCAACAGTTCTAACCTCTGCTAAATCCTCCCATAGAACATGAAGTGCACCACAACCAACGACTTCACCGTCAACTTCTGCAACTGAAAACTCTTGAACAGTTTCATAAAGAGTTACTGTCTCTTTTGCTAGCAACCTTCGCTCTTCAATAAAGTTAGAAACTATTTCTCTAATTTTTTTAATATCAGATGTTTTAGCTGGCCTAATTACTATGGACACTATTCATCTCCAGATGTTGGCTTAACTAATGGGAATAAAATGGTTTCTCTAATCCCAAGTCCTGTTAAAGCCATTAATAATCTATCTACACCCATACCCATACCACCCATCGGTGGCATTCCATACTCCATAGCTTTTAAGAAATCTTCATCTAGTCCCATTGCTTCTAAATCACCACCGGCACCAAGTTTAGATTGTTCAACTAATCGCTCGCGCTGAATTACTGGATCTACTAACTCTGAGTAGCCGGTAGCTAGTTCAAAGCCTTCGATATATAGATCCCATTTTTCTGCGACGCCAGCAATTTCGCGATGAGCTCGAACTAAGGGTGATGTGTCGATTGGAAAGCCCCGAACAAATGTTGGTTTTGTTAACTTATCTTTTGCAACATGCTCAAAAATCTCTTCAGCAAGCTTGCCGGTAATCCACTTCGGATCAATCTTTATGCCTAACTTGCTAGCTATTTTCTTAAGCTCATCGTAAGTTGTTAAAGCTGTTACTTTCTCACCAACTCCTTCAGAGATCGCATCATAAAGTGAAATCTCACTCCATTTTCCGCCTAAATCTATCTCTCTACCATCATAATGTTTTACAACATGTGAGCCAAAAACTTCTTTAGCTGCATCTTGAATTAAAGTTTTTGTAAGTTCAGCCATAGTATTCCAATCACCAAATGCTTCATATGTTTCAATCATGGCAAACTCTGGTGAATGTGAAGAGTCAGCTCCCTCATTACGAAAATTCCTATTAATTTCATATACTTTCTCAAGTCCACCAACTACACATCTTTTTAAATAAAGTTCTGGGGCAATTCGTAAAAATAGATCCATTTCATAAGCATTACTAAAGGTCTTAAATGGTCTTGCTGCTGCTCCACCATGCATGACTTGTAGCATTGGAGTTTCAACCTCTAAAAAGTTTCTGCTTCTAAAAGTATTTCTGAGTGAGGCCATTACTGTTGGTCGTAATCGAGCATTACTACGAGCTTCTGGACGAACAATTAAATCAACATAGCGCATACGCACTCTGCTCTCTTCAGAAAGTGGTTTGTGCTCTACCGGTAGTGGCCTTAATGACTTTGCTGCTAATAGAAATGAATTAGCTAAAATTGATAATTCACCACGTTTTGAAGTTATAACTTCGCCAGTAACTGAAACAATATCACCAAGATCAATTTCAGATTTCCAAATTTCAAGCTGCTCTTCACCAATCTTATCTAGTGAAAACATGGCTTGTAGTTCAGTTCCATCACCTTCACGTAAGTTAGCAAAACATAACTTTCCAGTATCTCGTTTAAAAATAACTCTGCCAGTAACAGATTCGATAATTCCGGTTGAAACATCTATCGCTAAATCTTTATGTTTAGCCCTAATTTCTGTAAGTGATGTAGTTCTCGGAACAGAAACTGGATATGGCTGTGCTCCACGATTTAAAATAGCAGCGCGCTTTTCGCGCCTGATTCGCAGTTGCTCTGGTAGATCATCCTCATCAGCCATAATGAGTTAAATCCTATCGCTGCCAGGTGTAGTTATGAATTAATTACGCTCATGTACTAAGCGCAATCCGATTAATGTTAGATCAGGTTCNTGAAACTCAATGGTTTCGCTAATACCTAGCACTAATGGTGCAAGCCCTCCGGTAGCAATTACGCAAACCTCTCCGGAATCAGGATATAAATCTTCTAGCTCATCAATTATTCGATTTACTAAACCATCTACTTGGCCAGCAAAACCATAAATTGTCCCGGACTGCAAAGCCTCGACAGTGTTCTTACCGATTACGGATTTAGGTTTTACTAACTCAACTTTGCGCAATTGAGCAGCCCTTGCAGCAAGTGCTTCAACTGAAATTTCAATGCCTGGTGCAAGTGCGCCACCTAAAAATTCTCCCGTCGGTGAAACAACATCTAAGTTAGTTGATGTTCCAAAGTCGACCACAATTGCTGCTCCACTTTTACCGTACAAAGTTGAAGCCGCTAAGGTATTTACTATTCGATCTGCACCTATCTCTTTTGGATTATCTACTAATAATGGCACACCAGTTTTTACACCTGGCTCGATTATTACACTTTTAATATCAGCATAATGATCGTTTACTAATTTACGTACTTCTCGTAATACAGCTGGCACAGTAGAACAAATAGCGATACCAGTTATTGTAAAACCGGCAACAAGTGCACTGTATTGCAACCATAACTCATCTGCAGTATCTCTTGGGTCAGTTTTAACTCGCCAAGAGTGTTCTAAAACATCTCCATTA
>B570J29596_1000095_pt1 | contig 8456 bp, 6 predicted proteins | sample LakMenEpi25Jul11_FD_29596 | JGI IMG/M metagenome (IMG submission 29596)
GCAAAATATTAAGTATCTAGATATAAAACGAGCCACTCTTGAAGTTGAGTTTAAGTCAGGCAAAAAATGAGTGTTGATGTTGAAGCGCTTAAAGTTCTAGCACAAGAAAAGAAGTTGCCACTAGAGAGATTAATTAATGCCATTGAAAATGAGGTAGCAGTAGCGTATGCAACTTTACCGGGCGCCAAACTGCATGGACGTGCGGTATTAAATCGACAAAGTGGTGAGTTAGTTATCTATGTTCCAGTTCTAGGTCCAGATGGTGATCGCATCGACACTGTAACTGATAACCCAGATGGCTTTAGTAAGTTAGCAGATAAGACTGCTCGCAAAGTTATTAAAGAAAAGATGCGCGAGGCAAAGGATCTTGAGGTCGTTACAGAGTTCTCAGGTTCAGTAGGGGATGTAATTGGTGGCGTAGTTCAGCAGGGAAGAGATGCTGAAATAATTTATGTAAATCTAGGACGTGTAGAAGGAAAAGTACCTCTAGCTGAACAAGTTAAAGGTGAAGTGTTTAAGCATGGTGATCGTATAAAGTGTTTTGTAGTTGATGTAAAGCAAGGTGAAAAAGGCCCAGAGGTTACTCTGTCACGTTCTCACCCAGCATTTGTAAAAATGTTATTCGCTCTTGAAGTCCCAGAAATTAAAGATCGTGTTGTAGATATAGTTGGAATTGCTCGTGAAGCAGGAGCTCGAACAAAACTCTCTGTCCGAACTCATCGAGCTGGAGTTAGCCCAAAGGGTGCGTTAATTGGGCCGCAGGGATCAAGAGCACAAAATGTTATGAACGAACTAAATGGCGAAAAGATTGACATCATTGATTACTCTGATGATCCAGCAATTTATGTAGCAAATGCATTAGCGCCAGCAAAGGTAAGCTCTGTTGAAATTGTTGATCTAGAAAGTAAATCAGCCAAGGTTGTTGTGCCGGATTATCAATTATCACTAGCCATTGGCAAAGATGGCCAAAATGCCAGACTTGCTGCTCGGCTTACACAATGGCGGATTGATATCCATCCAGATAATCCAGTTACGCAAATTAAGGCGGAAAATTCACCTCCTGCGCCAACCATTTCACCTACTGAAGGGGCTTAGGGTAGAGTTTAGATGTCTAGGAAAAAGCTCAGGCAGCGAAGTTGTATCGCCTGCCGAAAGCTTGAGAATTGGACAGATTTAATTCGCACGGTGTTAGTCAATAATGAAGTTAAAGTTGACTTAAACCATCGAATGCTAGGTCGGGGAGCATGGCTTCACCGAAATTGCATTCGGGTAGCACTTGAGCGAAAAGCATTTAATCATTCCTTCAAATTTGAAGGTGAGATTAAATATCAAGAGTTGGAAGATTACTTAAAGAATTTAAGTGATTATTAATAGTACGGAGCGAGCGAGAATGACACTCTAATGAGCACTGCAAGATTATGAGTAGGTCAATTTAGGCTCGAACGTAAATAACGTCGGGCCAGGAGATGGAGAAGTGTGGCCAAGGTCCGCGTTTATGAATTAGCTAAAGAGTTAGGGCTTGAAAGTAAAGAGCTGCTAGCTAAGCTACAAGAAGTTGGCGAATTTGTTCGCTCAGCATCATCAACTGTTGAAGCACCTGTTGTGCGCAAGTTGATGGATAAGTTTCCAGATTTAGTTCCTGCTGAAGCCGCGCCAAAAACTAAGAAAGCGCCTGTTAAAAAAGCCGCGCCAAAACAAACTGTAAAGGTTGAGGATTTACCTCCTGAATTACAGCAAATGATTGAAGATGCAACACCGATAACTCCACCAGCAAGAGCTGCAACACCTGCACAACCACCGCGTGCGACAAATAATCCATTTTCAACAACACCATCTGCACCTAATGCATTACCAAGACCACCTAGAGCTGGTAATAATCCATTTAGTTCTGGTGGCGGCGGACCACGTCCACCGGCTAGACCAATTAGACCAGGAGAAGGTGGCAGGAGTGGTGAGAAATTAAAACCAGGTCAACGTCCACCAATGTCAGGAGCACGTCCTGGATCGGTACGACCTGGGTTTGCAGCAAGACCTGCACAAAANAACCCACGACCTGCAACCGGTGGTACATCAGCTAGACCTTCAACATCATCACCATATCGTTCGCCATCTTCATCACCATCTACCGGTTCACCATTTGGTGGAAAAGGAGGAGGCCGTCCACCACAACGCGGTGGCGCAGCTGGTGCATTTGGTAAAGGCGGTAAAGGCAAGAGTAAAAATCGTGGACAAAAGAGTAAAAAAGAAAGACGCGAAGATTTTGAAAATTTACCAGCACCACAATTAGGTGGTGCAGTAGTACCTCGCGGCGATGGTAAGACCGTTGTTCGTATGCGAAGAGGTGCAACATTGATGGACTTTGCTGAAAAAATTAAAGCAGATCCAGCCGCACTAGTATCAGCATTATTTCACTTAGGTGAGATGGTAACTGCTACTCAATCGGTAGATGAAGATACTTTTACATTATTGGGAGCTGAACTTGGATTTGTGATTCAAATTGTCAGCCCAGAGGATGAAGATCGTGAACTACTTGAAGAGTTTGATATCAATTTAGAGCAAGAGCTCGAAGAGATTGATCAGGAAGACTTAGTAGTGCGCTCGCCAATTGTTACTGTAATGGGCCATGTTGATCATGGTAAGACAAGATTGTTAGATGCCATTAGGTCAACTGAGGTTATTAAATCTGAAGCAGGTGGAATTACTCAACATATTGGTGCTTACCAAATCCATCATGATCACAACGGAAATAATCGAGCAATTACATTTATTGATACTCCAGGTCATGAGGCATTCACCGCTATGCGTGCTCGTGGTGCCAAGGTAACTGATATTGCAGTNCTAGTTGTTGCTGCAGATGATGGGGTTATGCCACAAACTATTGAAGCGCTAAACCACGCTCAAGCAGCAGATGTNCCAATTGTGGTTGCAGTTAACAAGATTGATAAAGAGGGCGCTAATCCAGACAAGATTCGCCAGCAATTAACTGAGTACAANTTAATTGCTGAAGAGTATGGTGGCCAAACAATGTTTGTTAATGTTTCAGCACTCTCTGGTAACGGCATAAATGAGTTNATTGATGCAATTTTGCTNACCGCAGATGCNGCTATTGATTTACGCGCAGTTGCAGATGGAATTGCTCGTGGTGTAGCAATTGAAGCAAATTTAGATAAGGGTAGAGGCCCTGTTGCAACAGTATTAGTCCAACGTGGAACTTTAAATGTTGGTGATGCAATTGTCGCCGGTGGTGCTTATGGACGTGTGCGAGCTATGTTAGATGAACATGGTGAAACTGTTGATGTTGCCGGTCCATCAAGACCAGTACAAGTTCTTGGCTTTACCTCCGTTCCTAGCGCAGGTGACTCATTTATTGTTGCCGAAGATGATAGAACTGCAAGGCAGATTGCTGAAAAGCGCCAACTAGCTTCACGAAATGCATCATTAGCTAAGGCGCGTAAGAAAGTATCTCTTGAAGATTTCTTAGAGCAATCAAAGGTAAGTACATTGAACTTAATCCTCAAGGGAGATGTTTCAGGTTCTGTTGAAGCTCTAGAAGATGCTTTAGTTCAATTAGATGTTGGAACAGAGGTAGATCTAAGAGTTATTCACCGTGGAGTTGGTGCCATCACTAAGAACGATGTCACTTTAGCCTCAGCATCTACTGCAGTAATTATTGGTTTTAATGTTAAGCCAGAACCACAAACTGCAATATTTGCCGAGCATGAAGGTGTGGAAGTTAAGTTCTATACCGTTATCTATAAAGCAATTGAAGAAATTGAAGCATCACTTAAGGGTCTACTTAAGCCAGAGTTTGAAGAGGCAGTCCTTGGAAATGCTGAAGTCAGAGATATATTTAAATCCAGTAAGTTTGGAAATATTGCAGGATGCATGGTCTCTGATGGAAACATTAGAAGAAATGCAAAGGTAAGAACTATGCGAGCTGGTGTAGTAATTGGTGAGAACCTAAGCATTGAATCTCTGCGCAGATTTAAAGATGATGCCACTGAAGTTCGAGAGGGATTTGAGTGCGGTATTGGACTTGGCTCATTTAAAGATCTGCAGGTTGGAGATGTAATTCAGGTATATGAAATTCGTGAGAAAAAGCGAGCTTAAGTATGCCAAGTAAGAGACCACTTCAAGTTGCAGATCGTATAAAAGAGTTGATTGCAAATACTCTTGAATTACGNGTAAAAGATCCAAGACTTGGATTTATNACAATTACNGATGTCCGNGTAACTGGAGATTTACAGCAAGCATCAATTTTCTACACAGTANTAGGTGATACTGCAGCGCGCGAATCAACTGCTGCTGCATTAAATAGCGCAAAAGGAATGCTTAGATCTGAAGTAGGAAGATCTTTAGGTTTAAGGATTACACCATCTCTTGAATTTTTCTTAGATGGTATGGCTGAATCAGCCTCTGCCATGAATGATTTGATTGAACAAATGCATAAAGCAGATGCTGAAGTTGCTAAGTTGAGGGCTGGTGCAAAACCAGTTGCTGAAGATCCTTATAAAAAACACGATCCACGGTGATTTAATGGATGGCTTTCTATTGGTTGATAAAGCCGGTGATATGACTAGCCATGATGTCGTAGCAATCGCTAGAAAAAANTTAAATACTAAAAAGGTTGGNCATGCTGGAACTCTAGATCCAATGGCAACTGGAGTTTTAGTTCTTGGAGTCGGAATTGCAACTAGNTTGCTGCCATATATAACTGATGGTAAGAAAGCATATGAAGCAACTATTTCATTAGGATCATCAACTCATACTGATGATAAAGAAGGTGATNTNACCTTTAAAGCTAGTAGTGAAGTAATTAGTTCGATTACTGANCAGAAGATAACAGAAGAAATTTCAAGATTTAAAGGAATAATTAAACAAAAACCTAGTTCAGTATCTGCAATTAAAATTGATGGAAAATCAGCACATGCCAGNGTAAGAGCAGGTGAGGCTATTGATATTCCAGAACGTGATGTAGAAATCGAACAAATTGAAGTTAAACAAATACGTCACCTAAGCGATGCAATAGAGGTGGATATTTCTGTAATATGTATGGCTGGAACATATATTCGAGCAATTGCTCGAGATCTAGGAAGTGCGCTTAAGTCAGGCGGGCACCTAACCTTTCTTAGAAGAACTCTAGTCTCACCTTTTTTATTAGATCAATGCCAAGTAATTAATGAGGCAAAGTTGATTCCTATATCTGAAGTAATAGATAAAATCTTTACAATTAGAAGAATTGAAGCAACTGAGAAACAAGAGATTTTATTTGGTCGGACCATAGATCAAAATTCTATTTCTGGCGTAGTTGCAGCCCTCGATGAGAATGACAACTTTGTAGCGTTATTAGAGAATAAATTACAGGGCTCAGCTATGGTTGCTGCACCTATTCTTGTTAATACTTCTAGCCAACAATCGGGTGTAAAATAATATGAGTATGAAAAAAGTCGTAGCAATTGGAATATTTGATGGCGTGCATGCCGGTCACCAACAGATCATTGCTACAGCTAAGCATTCTGGTGAGGTAACAGTAATTACTTTTGATCCACATCCGACCTCAGTAATTGCACCTGAGCGAACACCTACTCAGCTTGTAACAGTAAAAGATCGAGTTGCCTTGCTTAAAAAAGCTGGTGCAACTTCAGTTGAGGTAGTTAATTTTAATAAAGAGTTTTCTGCGCTAACACCAGATCAGTTTATTGAAGATGTACTAGTTGGCAGATTTGCTGCCGAACATGTAGTAATAGGTGAGAATTTTAATTTTGGTTTCAAAGCACAAGGAACTCCAAAGTACTTATCTGAAGTAGGTCCAAAATATGGATTCGGAGTTTCTATTGTTAAATTACAAGAGGATAGGGGCTCAACGATTTCTTCATCAAGAATTAGGAGTTTAATTATTGATGGACAAATTGAGCGAGCTAATGAATTACTAACTCGAAATTTTTATCTAAAGGGAATAGTTATACATGGCGAAAAAAGAGGTCGGCAGATTGGTTACCCAACTGCAAATATTGGATTAACAAATTCAGCAACAATTCCAGCAGATGGCGTTTACGCTGGATGGTTAAGTGTTGGAAATGAACGATGGCCAGCTGCAATTTCAATTGGCACAAACCCAACCTTTCCAGGTGTTAGAGGTCGGCAAGTTGAGGCATATGCATTAGATAAAACAGATCTTGAGTTATATGACCTAGAAGCAATGATTGAATTTGGGTATCGCCTACGTGATACTTTGAAATTCGATGGCCTAGAACCATTGCTAGAGCAGATGAAAAAAGATTGTGATCAGGCCAGAGAATTAACCAGTAAATAACGCTCAAATCTAGCCCGATTTTTAGTATCAACTACTGCGCTGGTAATCTTGTACTACTAAAGCGAGAAAGTGCGCCTTCGTGATTAACACCGAGGCCCTCGTGACAGACAGAAGGAGCAATACACATGGCATTAACGCCACAAGCTAAAAAGGAAATTATTAGTAAGTATGGCTCATCTGCCACTGACACAGGAAGCCCAGAAGCACAGGTAGCACTTTTATCAAAACGTATTGATGAGATAACTGAACATTTGCAGACAAATAAAAAAGATCATCACAACCGTCGTGGTTTGTTATTGATGGTTGGTAAGCGTCGTCGGATTTTGCAGTACCTCGCCAAGACAGATATTGAGCGCTATAGAGCGATTATCGAAAAGCTCGATCTTCGCAGATAAATAAAATCAGCAAAAAACTTTATTGTTGAGAGTTTTGGTCCTCGGTAGTGGTTTCCGGAAAACGATTTTCCGTGAACTTCGATCGAAGATCCATTCTCTTGTATAAAGTGTTGAGAAATGGAGATGACCCATGGAGGGTCAAGATGTTCAATCAGCCGTTGCCAAAATCGATAACGGTAAATTCGGAAAGCGGGAGATCCGCTTTGAAACAGGTCGACTAGCTCGGCAAGCAGCAGGAACCGCTGTTGTTTATTTAGATGATGACAGCATGTTGCTTTCTGCAACTACTGCATCAAAGAATCCAAAGGATCAATTTGATTTCTTCCCACTAACTGTTGATGTGGAAGAGCGAATGTATGCTGCTGGAAAAATACCAGGATCATTTTTCCGACGCGAAGGACGTCCTTCCGAGGATGCAATCCTTACTTGTCGTTTAATTGACCGCCCACTACGTCCATCTTTTATAAAAGGTTTACGTAATGAGGTACAAATTGTTGTGACCGTAATGGCTTTAAATCCAGATCATATGTATGACGTGATTGCAATCAATGCTGCATCTATGTCGACACAGCTTGCTGGCTTACCATTCTCTGGACCAATTGGTGGCGTTCGCGTTGCATTAATTGAGGGCCAATGGGTTGCTTTCCCAAATCACTCTGATTTAGAAAAAGCAGTCTTTGATATGGTTGTAGCTGGTCGCATCTCAGATAATGATGTTGCAATTATGATGGTTGAGGCAGAAGCAACAGTAAAGACAATTGAATTAATTAAGGGTGGCGCAACTGTGCCAACTGAGGAAATTGTCGGTCAAGGCCTTGAGGCTGCTAAGCCATTTATTAAGATTCTTTGCGAAGCGCAAATTAAATTGGCAAAGCAAGCAGCAAAGCCAACTGGTGAATTTCCAGTGTTTCTTGATTACCAAGAGGATATCTATGCAGTTGTTGAAAAAGCTGCAAAAGATGACCTAGCTAAGGCTTTAACAATTGCTGGTAAGCAGGAGCGCGAGACGAAATTAAATGAGATCAATAGTGCAGTTACAGAAAAAATCACTGTTGATTTTCCAGAAAGAGTTAAAGAAATATCAGCAGCACTTCGCTCTGTAACTAAGAAATTAGTACGACAAAGAGTATTACGAGAGAAGATTCGTATAGATGGTCGCGGTTTGCGAGATATTCGTGCATTAACAGCTGAAGTAGAGGTTATTCCTCGAGTTCATGGATCTGCAATATTCGAAAGAGGAGAAACCCAAATTTTGGGAATCACAACTTTGAATATGTTAAAGATGGAGCAGCAGTTAGATACGCTCTCACCTGAAGATCACAAGCGATATATGCATAATTACAATTTCCCACCTTATTCAGTTGGTGAAACAGGAAGAGTTGGCTCACCAAAGCGTCGTGAAATTGGGCATGGAGCTCTTGCAGAACGTGCATTAGTCCCAGTACTACCAACGCGCGAAGAGTTTCCATATGCAATCCGCCAAGTTTCTGAGGCATTAGGTTCAAATGGATCAACTTCAATGGGTTCAGTTTGTGCATCAACAATGTCACTACTAAATGCTGGAGTTCCTCTTAAAGCACCAGTTGCTGGAATTGCAATGGGCTTAATCTCAGATGAAGTTGATGGAAAAACTGAGTATGTAGCATTAACTGATATTTTGGGCGCAGAAGATGCATTTGGAGACATGGATTTCAAAGTTGCAGGTACAAAGGAATTTGTTACCGCACTTCAACTTGATACCAAGTTAG
>B570J29596_1000101_pt1 | contig 8282 bp, 5 predicted proteins | sample LakMenEpi25Jul11_FD_29596 | JGI IMG/M metagenome (IMG submission 29596)
TTTCGGTTGGAGTCAAGGTTTGAAGTTTTTAAACCAAGATTAAAGGGAGATTCTTGGCGTGAAAATCAAAGCGCAGCTGAAGGTGGGGGAAATCTTCTAGATTTACAACCACACCTGCTCTCAACTGCCCTTGATTGGTTTGGCCCAGCGGAGTTGATCTCCTCATCCGTTAGATCAATTCGAGGTGCATCAGATGATGACATAGTTTTAGTACTCAAACATAAAAATGGAGTTGATTCATACTTATCAGCAAGTGCGATTATGGGAGCAGCTGGTCCAAGAATTAGATTAGTTGGTGATCAAGCAACATTAATTATTCAGGAGCTAGATCCACAAGAGAGCCTGCTTAAAGCAGGGGGACAACCAGTAGATGGTAAGTGGCAACAGAGCACCAAGTCACAAGCTTTTATTCACAAGGGCTCTGAGGTGATCCCTTTCCCAAGTATTGATGGAAATTACACCGAGTTTTATTCGCTAGTAAAAGCAGCATTATCTGGTTCACCTTGGCCAGTTACCACCGATGAAGCGTTAGCGGTTGCAAAGATTATCGATCAAGCACGTGAAATTAGCTTTAGATAAGAATGAATTTTGATTGCATAGTAGTTGGTGCAGGCCTTGCCGGCCTTACCGCAGCACGTGCGGTGCAGCAGGCGGGTAACTCAGTTTTACTACTTGAAGCAAGTGATCAAGTTGGAGGCCGGGTTAGAAGTGATGTAATTGATGGGTTTATTTGCGATCGTGGGTTTCAAGTGATTAACCCTAAGTATCCCCAAGTAGTAAAAAGTAATGTAATCAAAGAGTTAGATTTTAAGTACATATCTGGAAAAATTAAGTTGGCAGATGAACAAATTAAGGTCGGCTATAGCCTCTCAACATTTTCACCAAAGTTAGGATCAATAAATCAAAAGTTAAGGTTTCTCAAATTTGTTGCAAGCCCAAAGGTTAAAAATGAGAAGAGTTTTGGACACTACGCAACCGAGTTTCCAGATCTCTATCAAAAGGTATTAAAACCATTTTTATCAGGTGTTTTTTTAACAGACCCACAAGAGATCGCATCTGATGTAGCACAGCAGATCTTGCGTAGTTTTGTAAAATCTTTGCCTGGGGTTCCAGCAGCTGGTGTGGGGGAGTTTTCCAGAGCCCTGGCAAAGCCGATCCAAAACCTGAATTTAAATGAGAGTGTGCAATCTGTATCAAATGGTCAAGTAACAACTAATCAAGATACTTATCGAGCTCGATATGTAATTGTGGCAACAGATCCGACTACCGCAGCTCAACTACTAAGTGGTGTGCAGTTGCCTAAGATGCTTTCTAGTACAACCGCTTACTTTGCAACAAATCAACTACCGAGTGATTCAAAAAATCTAGTCGTATCTAGTAAATCAAAGTTAGTTAACTCAATAGTGATCAGCCAAGTTTCTAGTAAATACGCACCTATTGGCCAACATTTGGTAAGTGCAACCTGTCTAACTGCTATTACTGAAAGTGTTTTTCGTAAAGAGCTCGCACAGATCTGGCAGATGAGTACCCACTCTTGGGAGTATGTGGCCAGGTATGAGATCAAGCAATCTCTGCCAGCTCATCTACCTGGGGTAAGAAAAACAAAGAGTGCAAAGTTTTCAGATCAGATTTATCTTGCCGGAGATCATATGGCTGTGCCATCCCAGCAAGGTGCTATGCAAAGTGGCTTTTTAGCAGCGCGAGCGATTAATCAACTAATTCAGTAAGTGCAGCAAGAAGATGTGGGTAGTCAAACTCAAAATCGTTATCTAGCAAGACCTTTGGCATAACTTTTTTTGATCCTAGAATTTCAGTTGAAAATCCACCCAACACAGCACGAAGTGCAAAGGCAGGTGCAGGGAAAAATGCCGGCCGCTTTAATGCTCTGGCTAGAGCTGCAGTGAACTGTTGGTTAGTAACTGGATTTGGTGAGGTGATATTAACTGGGCCCTCGATTTTGGAATTCATTAAAAAAATCATCGCTCGAATCTGATCATGCAAAGTAATCCATGACCACCACTGTTTTCCGGAGCCTAACTTTCCGCCCAAACCAAATTTAAAGATAGGCAACATCCTGCCTAACGCACCCCCGGTTGGATCTAAAACTAAACCTGTTCTTAACTTAACTGTTCGAACGCTAGGAGCTTGGTTTGCAACTAACTCCCACTCGCGGCAAACAATAGATAAAAAGTCCTCACCACCACGATCTGTTTCAGTTACTGATCTATCGCCAGTTTCACCGTAATAACCAATTGCACTAGCAGAGATAAAGACCTCTGGTTGGATTTGCTCGCATGCATTGGCAATTGTCGTTGTGCTGAGCAATCTTGAGTTTAAAATTTCTGATCGATAAGCAGCAGACCAACGTTTATCTCCAACACCAGCTCCTGCAAGATGAAATACTGCATCTGCGCCCTCTAGCCCAGCTAAATCGATCTCGCCTTTAAGAGGATTCCAACTTACCTCATCAGCTACTCGGGCAGCTCGTCTAACAACTTTGATTACCTGGTGGCCATCACTTTTGAGTTGAGCACAAAGAGCGCTACCAATTAATCCAGATGCGCCAGTTACGGCGATTTTTTTCTGTTTAGCCAAGTTACAAACCTAAATCAGATTCGAATCGACCCTCTTCTAATCTTTCTTTTAATGTTACTAAGAAACGTGCTGCATCAGCNCCATCAACGACACGGTGATCATAGGAGAGNGCTAGATAGACCATGGATCTAATTGCAATGGTCTCGCCACCATCTGCACCCTTAACAACCATTGGTCTTTTAACAACTGCGCCAAGACCCAAAATTGCAACCTGTGGCTGATTAATAATCGGTGTATCAAACAATGCCCCACGTGATCCAGTGTTTGTGATGGTGAATGTTCCACCACCTAACTCATCTGGCGTAATTTTGTTTTCACGAGTTCTAGCGGCCACATCAGAAATCTTTCGGGCAATNCCACCCATGTTTAGATCCCCNGCATCTTTAACTACAGGAACTAGTAAGCCNCGATCGGTATCAACTGCTACACCTAAATGCTCAGCGCCATGATAGGTAATTTGATCACCTTCAACTGATGAGTTTAAAACCGGGTGTTGCTTTAATGCTTCACATACTGCAACTGCAAAAAATGGCAGGAAGGTTAATTTCACGCCTTCACGGGATTCAAAAGATGCTTTTGCCGCATTACGGAGCCGGTCAATCTTTGTAACATCGACCTCGACAACAGTTGTTAACTGCGCTGANATCTTTANAGATTCAACCATTCGATCNGCAATTACTTTACGCAATCTTGACATGCTGACAGTTGTGCCACGAAGTGGTGAAACTGCAATTGGTCCACGTGGTGCTACCGCGGTTGAGGCCATAACTGTTGCAGTTGGCGTTGCAGCTGCGCGAGGTGTGGCTGCCAAAATATCCTCTTTACGAATACGTCCGCCAACACCAGTACCTTTAATGGTTGCCAGGTTTACACCAGCTTCAGCTGCTAATTTCCTAACGATCGGTGTTACATAAGCATCATCAGCTCGTGAAGTTGCAGCGGGTGCGCTAACTACTGGTGCAGAAACAATTGGGGTAGAAATTACTGGCGCAGAAACTACTGGTGGGGTAACAACTGGGGGAGCAGGTGGAGTTGGCATAGCTGCAACAGGTGGGGCAGCTACTGGTTTTGCAGCAGGTGCTGCAGATCCTGAAACGCCAATTGATGCTAAACGTGCACCGACTGCAACTGTTGAATCTACCGGCACATCAATACTTAACACAGTTCCAGAAACCGGAGAAGGAATCTCAGTATCTACTTTGTCAGTTGAAACCTCAAGCAGTGCCTCATCGGCTGCAACTGCATCTCCAACCTTCTTAAGCCATCTAGTAACAGTTCCTTCAGTTACAGATTCACCAAGTGCTGGCATCGAAACAATTGTTGCCCCGCTACTTGCTACTGGCGCAGCAGCAGCTACTGGAGCAGGAGTTGAAACTTGGGCAACTGGCGCTGGTGTAGCAACTGGAGTTGGCGTTGGTGTTGGAGTTGAAACTGGCGCAGGTGCTGGCGCAGCAGCTTTTGTTGCACCATTAGATTCGGCAATAATCGCTAACTCTGCTCCAACTGCAACCGTGGAATCTACTTGCACAACAATTTTTTGTAATACCCCTGCTACAGGGGACGGAATTTCAGTATCTACTTTGTCAGTTGAAACCTCTAGTAACGGCTCATCAACTGCAATCTGATCGCCCTCTTTTTTTAACCAACGAGTTACTGTTCCCTCAGTTACAGATTCGCCAAGTGCTGGCATGGTTACTGAAAAAGTCATTTAGATTTCAACCTCTCTATTAACCATTTTAACTCTAACCGTGCGCATGAAGTGGCTTACCGGCCAGGGCTAAGTGTGCCTCACCCATCGCCTCAGACAAGGTTGGATGAGCATGAATATGTTGGGCAACATCAGCGGCATCTGCCTCCCAGTTATAGATCAGTTGGGCCTCAGCTAGTAATTCACCAACCCGAGAGCCAACCATATGTATGCCAATCACTGGACCATTCTTTTTGGCAACCAATTTTACCGAGCCTGCGGTCTTTAAAATATTTGCCTTACCATTTCCAGCCAAATCATAATTTAACTCCACCACATCATGGCCAGCTGCTTTAGCGGCTGCAGTTGTTAATCCAACGGAGGCAACCTCAGGCTCTGAGTAGGTAACACGTGGAACGCCATCATAATTAATCGCTCTTGGATTTAAACCTGCAATCTCCTCGGCCACCATAATTCCCTCGGCAAATCCAACATGTGCTAATTGCAGTGTTGGAATTAGATCACCAACTGCCCAAACACCGGCCACATTGGTGCGGCACTTGTTATCTACTAAAACATAACCACGATCCATCTTGATGCCAGCCTCTTCATAACCTAAACCTGCTGAAACTGGACCGCGACCAACTGCGACCAACAAAATCTCTGCGGAGAATTCTTTGCCATCCTCCAAGGTAATCTTTACATCCTTCTTGCCACGTTCGGCAGATTTAAACTTTACGCCCAACTCAAAATTGATTCCTCGCTTGCGGAAAGCCCGCTCTAATTGCTTGCTTGATGACTCATCCTCTAGTGCAACTAGGTGAGGTAGACCTTCAATGATTGTTACCTCTGCGCCAAATGATTTCCAAACCGAGGCAAACTCACAGCCAATCACACCGCCGCCTAAGACAATTACAGATTTTGGAACATAATCCAACTTAATAGCCTGTTCACTAGTAATTATCTGTTTGCCATCAATCTCAAGTCCTGGCAAAGTTTTTGGATATGAACCAGTTGCCAGAATTACATTCTTGCCGGTGTATTTGGCGCCATTTACTTCAACTGTGTTGCTAGAAACTAATTTGCCGCTGCCCTGCACATAGGTAACATTCCTAGATTTAACTAATCCTTCTAAACCTTTATGAAGCTTGGCAATAACCCCATCTTTATAAGTATTGACCGCTGCCATATCCATCGAGTGAAAATCAGCCTTGACGCCAAAATCACCGGCATGACGGGTGCTATCTGCGATCTCACCGGCATGTAATAAAGCTTTGGTTGGTATGCATCCTTTATGAAGGCAGGTGCCGCCTAATTTTTCTTTCTCAATTAAAACTACCTTTTGACCTAATTGCGATGCGCGAAGTGCTGCTGCGTAACCGCCGCTGCCGCCACCAAGAATTACTAGATCAAAATCGGCCATGAGGTAATCCTGCCACGAATTCTTCTACCCGATAAACCTGAAATAAAAGCGCCACTATGCCTGTGATGAAGCCAACTCAGCTAACTGCACCAGTGAGCGTAGCGAGATTCCAGTGCCACCAACTGTGGTGTAGCCATGTGGATGTTTGTCATTGTATGCCGGCCCTGCAATATCTAAATGCAGCCATGGTGTTTGTGGATCAATAAACTCCTTTAAAAATAATCCTGCAACTAACATGCCACCCATTCGGTCACCAATATTTGCAATATCAGCAACTGGTGAATCAAGTGAGGCTCGTAACTCAACTGGTAATGGCATTGGCCAGAAAGCTTCACCAGCTAATTGAGCAGCCTTTAGGAATTGATTACTAAACTCTTCATTATTTGTCATCACTGCAGAGGTTCTCGTTCCAAGGGCCACAACCTGAGCACCAGTAAGTGTTGCCACATCAACAATTCCATCTAATCCGCCAGCCTTCTTGCCAACCTCAGCTGCTTTAATTAATGCATCAGCTAAAACTAATCGACCTTCAGCATCTGGATTTAATACTTCAACAGTTTTACCACCATAAATTGTTATTACATCACTTGGCCTAGTGGCATTATCGCTGACCATATTTTCAGCAAGTGGTGCCCAACCATCTACAGCAATAGGAAGCTTTAATTGCGCAATTGCAAAGACGGCTGCAATTACCGCAGCAGCACCTGACATATCTGACTTCATCGCCTCCATGCCATTGGCAGGTTTTAATGCCAGGCCGCCGGTATCAAAGGTGATGCCTTTACCAACAAAGGCGAATCGCTTCTTTGCTTTAGCCGGTGAGTAAGAAACATGAAGAAGTCGTGGGGGATTAGCAGAGCCTTGTCCCACGCCAATGATTCCGCCGTAACCAGATTTTTTAAGGGTGGCATCATTAATGATCTCAGCCTTTACTCCGTACTTAGTAGCAAGTTTTTTCATCTTTTGTGAAAATGAGTCTGGGGTTAAATGGCTTGGTGGCGTATTAATTAAATCGCGCACTAAATAGGTCTGTTCAGCAAGGATCTCAGCGCGCTTAATAGCTGCTTTGGCTTGAGCAGTATCTGAAAACTTTGAAATCAAAGATATCAATTCCAATGGCGCCTTCTGCTCCTGCTTGCTGCTACCTAAGAACTCAACAAATGTGTAAGCACCAAGGGCAGCACCTTCAGCGATAGCTGCTAGCTCGACAACTGATTTATGCGGCAAAGAGAATGTGGCGTTCTTATTTCCATTTAAATGTCTGGCAGCAGCACCGGCAGCACGTCTTAAAACCTCTGGCTCATAAGATGATTTGATCTCACCTAAACCGGTGAAGACAACTAACTTTGTTGCTTTACCAGGAAGCTTTATAACCTCATCAGCCTTAGCAGTTGCTCCCATGGCATTTAATGTTGCCAGCAGTGCGGCTGAATCTAGTTGGGCAGCACCTGATTCAATCTGTAATTTCTTATTTGCAAGCCCGAGGCCAACAACTAAAATCTCACTATCAACTTTCGCTGTTAACTTAATCTTGGCCATCGCACTCCTGTTTCAATAATTTTATAGACATGCTAGAAATCGATGGAGTAAGCCTAAAGGATTCCGATAAAAGATGATAATTATCCCAAGTAGTGGTGCGCAAATAGCGGTTTAGGGCGTGTAGGTTTGGCTTATGAATCAATCACCACTGGCTGGTAGACATTTAGCTGAAAATGCAAAGATGGCTGACTTTGGTGGCTGGCTAATGCCGATTGAATACCCGGCAACTGGGGCAATAGCTGAATACACCGCTGTTAGGCAACGGGTTGGATTATTTGATGTCTCCCATTTAGGAAAAGTTTCAATCATTGGGGTAGGTGCGATTGATTACTTAAACAAAATGGTGACAAATGATCTGACCAAAATTGCTGCTGGACAAGCCCAGTACACATTACTTTGCAATGAAGATGGTGGGGTGGTTGATGATCTTATTGTTTACCTAAACAGTGAAGATGATTTGTTTTTAATCCCAAATGCTTCAAATACAGCAGCTGTCTTTGAGATTCTTACCCAGAGCGCACCGAGTGGAATAATTGTTAAAAATCTGCATAAAGAGTATGCAGTACTTGCGCTACAAGGAGCAGATTCAGCAAAGGTTTTGAGCAGATTAGGCATAGATGCCTCACTTGATTACATGTCATTTATTAATGTAAAAATTGATAACCTCCCTGTGATTCTCTGCCGAACTGGATACACCGGTGAGTTTGGATTTGAGATTATTCCTCGCTGGAATGATGCCGAGCAGGTGTGGGACAAAATTGCGTTAATTGTTAAAGAGTTTGATGGCGCAATTTGTGGATTAGGTGCCAGAGATCTACTTCGAACTGAAATGGGTTACCCACTTCATGGCCATGAGCTCTCACTTTCCATCACACCAGTTGAGGCAGGTGCAAGTTGGGCAGTTGGGTGGAATAAGGATCAATTCCGCGGCAAAAAAGTATTAACCCAACAAAAAGAGCAGGGTAGTAAGTTGAGATTAAAGGCGATACTGGCAACTGAGCGAGGAATTCCTAGAAAAGATATGCAGGTAAAGAATTT
>B570J29596_1000105_pt1 | contig 8188 bp, 8 predicted proteins | sample LakMenEpi25Jul11_FD_29596 | JGI IMG/M metagenome (IMG submission 29596)
TGCCTGCGGCAGCTAAGCCAGCAAAGGCGGCTGAGGTTGGAACATCAATGAAACCATCAGGAATATGCATGGGAAAAGGTTAATGCAAACGATTCGCATCTGCAACAGTTAGGCAGAAGGCTGAGAATTCATGTCTTGGGAGCCTAATCCTGAGCCCTGGCTCACCTAGTAAAGATAAGGTCGCGCACATGAGTGAAGACGAAGGCATGGAAGAGCTCGTCACCGAGGAAATGTTGTGGGATCGAATCCCTGAAGTCGAAGGTGAAGAACGTGCCAGTACTTACTACGAGTTAAGCGCGCGAATTTATGCCCGAGGTCAATATGACGAAGCGCTCGCACTTGCAGAAACTGCTCGAGATATTTATTCACAACTTGGCGAAACTGTTTCTTCAGAAGGATTAGCACAAGCGTATTCGGCGATCGGTTATAACTTAAACCAACTTAAGCGCATGGATGAGGCAGCTAATGCGATGAGCAAAGCTGTTGAGATTTTGCGCGAAAACAAATCTCCAATTGCTTTAGAGCTTGCATGCACGCTTGGTGAATGGTGGTATTCGTCAAAGAGCTACGACAAAGTTGTTGAAACGATGAACGAATGCGCACAAGAGCATCTAGTTGATGGTAACGAAATTGGCGCAGCAAATGATTTACATTTGATTGGTTGCGCAGAGCGCGAGTTAAAGAACTACGAGAAAGCAATCGAAGCTTTTAAAGAAGCACGCGCTTTGTTTAAGCGAAACAAAGAAGTAATTCATGTAGCCAGATGCGATCAGAAAATGGCTTCGTGTCTTATTGAACTAGGCGAAGGTGAACTTGCATTAGAGACTGCCCGCAAAGCTGTCGATGTGTTTGAAACAGGTCATGATCATCGACGTGAAACTTTTGCTTCCTTCGAATTCGGCAAAGCTCAAATCTTGCTTGAAAAATATGATGAAGGACTAGCAACTTTAGAAAATGTGCTAGCGATCGTTAGCGAAGATGAGCCTAAGGATTTTGAATTTATAGTTGATATTGAATCAAGAATTGCCAAGATCATGCGCATGCAAGGACGGGCAGAAGAGGCTGATGAAATTGAGCGCCGCTTGAAATCTGTTCAAGAAGCTTTAGAAGATGAACCAGAGCGTGATCTCCTCAATTAAATCTCGGGGCCAGATCAGTATCACCATGGTGTGTATGGGCAATATTTGTCGCTCACCAATGGCAGCAGCGGTATTAGCAAACAAAAAACAGGCGATTCAATCACCAGTTATCACTGTCGATAGTGCTGGTACCGGCCCTTGGCATATTGGGCAAGGCCCTCATCCGTCATCAAAGAAGATTTGGGAAAAAGCTGGCTATAAGCACGAGCACACAGCCAAGCAGTTCACAGTTAATGATTTTTATGTCCATGATTTAATCCTTGTGATGGATTCTAGTAATTATCACAACGTTATTTCTTTGGCAGAAAATGATGATCATCGTTCAAAAGTTTTCTACTTAAGAAGTTTTGATCCAGCTCTTAAGGGAATTGATCCAACTTCTGCAGACTATTTCAAATTAGAAGTTCCAGATCCTTACAACCAGAGTGATGAAGCCTACGAAGCTACACTAGCTATGGTTGAACGTGCAGTAGATGGATTACTTACCGAATTAAAAGCTTAACGAGGCAAATGCTGTAAGGCCCAGTGATACATGGCAATTGCACCGGCAGCAGACGCGTTCATAGATCTAGTCGAACCATATTGATTGATTTCATACAAAACTTCGCATACTGCAATTCCTTCATCGGACATTCCAGCGCCCTCTTGACCAAATAAAAGAACACAGCTTTCGGGCAAATCTGCGGATTCTAATTGTTTTGATCCAGGCACGTTATCGATGCCAATAATTGGTAACGCTTGTTCTTTGCAGTACTTTGCAAAATCTTCAATTGTTGGGTGATGCAATACAGTTAAGTATCGATCAGTCACCATTGCGCCGCGCTTGTTCCAATCGCGTTTTCCGACGATGTGCACTGCTGAAACATTAAATGCATTAGCAGTTCTTACAATCGAACCAATATTTAGATCGTGTTGCCAATTTTCAATTGCAATCTGCAATTTATGACGCTTAGTGTTCAAATCCGCAACAATTGCTTCTACGGTCCAATATCGATAGTGATCTAGGACATTTCTGCGATCACCATTCAGTAATAATTCAGGGTCGTATTGATCCCCTTCAGGCCAAGGCTTCTCATGGGGACCAACGCCGACAACAGGGAAAAATTCACCTGGGCCAATGCTGGCGGGGGTTGTTGGAGAAGACATGTATGCACTCTAAACTGAATGCATGTCAGCTATCAACACAGTCGCGTATGTAATCCATTTACTCTCGGTAATCGGGATCTTGGTTTTGCTTTTACTTCAATGGAACAAGTCGCCACGTAAGTTAAATCCTGGGGTACTCCATGCCGGGTTAACCGCACTGGTTGCCGGAATCGTGCTGGTTGGTCTACACAACAATGTAAAGCCAGATGAAGAGTTAAATCATATAAAAGTCGGAATTAAATTTATTTTCCTTCTCATCATTCTGGTTTTGGGCTACGTAAATGTTAAGAAGCCTGTACTGCCAAAGAATATTTGGCTAACAATGCTTGGCTTAACCATTACAAATATCGTTATTGCTTACTGGCGCTAGAAAGTAATAATGACTTTCTTGTACCGGTTTTTTGTAATTGTCCTTGCGACAATTCTTTCGGTACTTCCGGCACAGGCAGTTCTGGCACCAGAATCAATTCCAGCTGCTTTCGATGAACTTCTAAAAAATCAGAGCCTTTCTAACCCGGCAATGATTGTGATTGATGGCAATACAGGTGCGATTGTTTATGAAAAGAATGCTTATTCGCAGCGCAAGCCAGCATCAGTCATGAAGATATTAACTGGGGCGGTAGTGCTTGAACATCTAGATCCGCTGTCAACTTTTGCGACAACGGTGACAATTGACCCAGAAATCAAAACTGTAATTGTTCGAGGATCCTATGACCCATGGATCAGCTTGGATCACAACACTGCTAGAAAAATGAATCGTGCATCACTGCCTTACATTGGGTTTCGCACCATGAGTTATGTAAAAGAATTCAATGGTGGATCATTAAAGAATTACAAGGTTTTGTATAGTGGGTTGTACTCGCAAGATGTTAAGAATCTGAAAGCATTTTGGGCTAAACGTAATTTCAAACCAGCAATGAAGTCTGTCAAAGACGATGAAGCCGCTATGGCCCCTGGCGAATTGATCGTTGCGGAGAATTCACCAACAGTGGGCGCTTTATTGGACTGGATCATGCTTTGGAGTGATAACCAAATATCGGAGCGACTAGCGCGACTATCAGCTAAGGCTGCCGGATTTAAAATGGATGAAACTGGAGTAGATGCAGTTTTTAGAGCGATCTTGCTCAAACTTGAAATTGATGACTCAAAGTTAGTTGTTGCTGACGCAAGTGGGTTGTCTAGGAAAAACAAAATCACGGCAAAGTTAATGGGCGAATTGCTCTACAAACTTCGGAAAGATGAAAAGTACGCTTTGATTTACACAGGCCTGCCTATTGGTGGAATTTCTGGAACGCTACGAACCCGCTTTATTACTACCGCACCAACCGCGGTTGGTTTAGTCAGAGCTAAAACCGGAACCCTTAACGGAACGGCAACCCTTGCGGGATATGTTGAATCAACTGATCGCGAATATGTTTTTGTAACTTTGGCTGATGAGATCCCAAAGGGAAACTCCGCACTTAATAAAGCCAGAGCAGCGATAGATCGCGTACTTGGAAGAATCGCCGCTCCAAACATCCCAGCTCAAATTTCTCCCGCGCCTTAGTTGTTAGAGAAAATCTTTATCTGTCCTTTGTAGCAAGCAACCCAAGTATTTCCAGTTGGAACATCGTAGGTGATTCCAATTGGTTCATTACAGACTTTAATATTTTGAGTTACTTTCATATCACTTGTGCGAACTCGGGACATTGTGTCGCTCTTGTAATTAACTACATACAAGGCTGAACCATCTTTTGAAATCGCTAGGCTTCGAGCTGCGTTTCCGGTCCTGACAGATTTTCCAGCAGTGTTAGTGACAAGATTCCACGATGCAACTCGACCAGATAAATTCATGGTCACGTACATCATCGAATTATCAGGTGATAAAGCAATTGCACGTGGATTGCTACCAATTGGAATGTAGGAAGTAGAAAAATCTTGCAGATTAATTACATGAATTCGGTTTCCACCCATTTCAGCTACATAGGCTTTAGTTGAATCGTTGTTTACCGCTATTCCGCGCGGGTATCGCCCAATTTTGATGGTTTTAATTACTTTATTGCTTTCGACCGAAATAACAGAAACGGTATATGAACACCAATTGGCTACTAATACATATTTGTTGTCAGGTGTAACTTCAACAACTTTTGGTACAGATCCAACGGGATATACCGAATCAATTTGGTAATTACTTCGATTAATTCTGTAGACAAAACTCTTGTCATATCCATCTGCTGGTGAGCAAGTGTCAGTTCCTTCTTTATTGAACCCCTTGCCGTACATGGCGTAGTTGCTGACATACAGATACTTGCCGTCGGGGGAAAAAGTTCCTTCAACAGGAGAACCTTTGTAATTGCCAGCTGTTTTTGAAAAGCCAAAATCCTTTAGGGAAACTGAATCAGAAACTGTGTGCAGTAGTTCAAAAGAATTTGCGTCATAAACAGTGACTGTGTGTCGGTACATCATGTTGTGCGCGCTTACAACGCCATCACCTGAAGAGCGAACTGATTTAGGTGCAATTGATCCGTTGATCGTATGGATCAACTTCATTGTGTCTGGTGTCACTTCAGCAAATGAATACTGAGCCTGTGTTGTGAGTAGTGACAAGCAAAGCAGAAGGATTTTTAACCGCATGGCACAACTCTACAGGTGCAGTAATCTTGGCGCGTGAGCAGCGCTATGCGGGGATACCTCGATCTAATGAAGTTAAGGGTGGTAGAACTCTTACTCGTTTCAACGTTACCAGCGATGGTTTTAGCTGCCAAAGGTTTACCGAGTTTTGGATTAGCTCTTGCAACAATTTTTGCAGGAACTCTTGCTGCTGGAAGTGCCAATGCTTTCAATATGGTTATTGAAAGTGATCTTGATAAGTTGATGGCACGAACTTCAAAGCGACCAGTTGTTACTGGGCAGATTTCAAAAAAGAATGCGACTGTCTTTGCAACGCTAATTGGAATTCTTTCGCTTGTTCTGTTCTGGATTTTTACAACACCTTTAGCAACCCTGTTAGCTTTGATTGCAATTATTTTTTACGTAGTTGTTTATACGATGGCTTTGAAACAACGCACAGCGCAAAACATTGTTTGGGGTGGAGCCGCAGGCTGTATGCCAGTACTTATTGGTTGGGCAGCGGTTACTAATTCACTTTCAGTAACAGCATGGGCTTTCTTCTTTGTCATTTTCTTCTGGACGCCGCCACATTTCTGGGCACTAGCAATTAAGTACAAAGATGATTANGCGGCTGCTGGAACACCAATGCTTCCTGTTGTTGCAACAAAGGGTCGAGTTCTGAAGGAAATGTGGTTCCACACNANNTTGATGATTNCATCATCNGTNTGGTTGNTTCTTGCCGCTGAATTGCCAATGTGGTCACTTGCAATAACCGTTGCACTTGGCCTTGTATTTGCGCGTCAATTAATTGCACTTAAAGAGGGTTCACCAGAATATACAAAAGTGGCTGGCAAGATCTTTCAGTGGTCAATTACTTATTTAAGCTTGCTATCTGTTTTGTTAGTTGTTGCTCAGCTACTTAGCTAGAGCTTGCTGCAAATCCTTAATCAAATCGCTGGCATGTTCTAAGCCAACCGATAAACGCAATACCGATGGGGTAATTCCCATTTCAGCTTGAACTTCTGGCGCTAAACGACGATGCGTAGTCGATGATGGATGAGTGATTAGTGATTTGCTGTCGCCTAAATTGTTGGAAATATCAATGACGCACAGCTTATTCATGAAGGCAAAAACTTCTTCTTGAGAACCCTTAAATTCAATACCAATCGTTGATCCGCCACCATTGTTCATTTGTTTCATGGCTAATTCATGACCTGGATGAGACTTCAAACCTGGGTAACGTACAGATTTAATCGCAGGTTGCTTTTCCAAAAATTCTGCAACAGCTTGTGCATTTGAAACCATACTTTCAACGCGCATATGCATAGTTTCAAGAGACTTAACCAATACCCAAGCATTAAATGGGCTTAGTGCAGGACCTGTATGACGCACGAATGGCAAAAGTTTTTCTTGAATATATGAAGCCGAACCTAACAAAGCACCGGCAAGTACTCGGCCTTGTCCATCGATGTGCTTTGTTGCTGAATACATAACCACATCTGCGCCAAGTGCTAAAGGCTTTTGCAAAACCGGTGATGCCATTACGTTGTCAACAATTACTGTCGCACCAACCTTGTGTGCAAGATCGCTCACCATTTTGATGTCAACAATCTCTAGCAAAGGGTTACTCGGGGTTTCGATAAACACAGCCTTGGTAGTTTTACTTAGAGCTTTTGCCCACACAGCAGGATCATTTCCTTTTACTAGTTCAAAGGTCACGCCCCACTTAGGCAAGAATTCTGTAATAACAACATGGCAAGAAGAAAACATGGCAGCTGATGCAACGATATGGTCGCCTTGTTCTACTAGGCAGGCAAGGGATGCAAACATCGCCGACATTCCAGAACCGGTTGCCACGCACATTTCAGCACCTTCAATTGCGGCTAAACGTTTTTCAAACATCGCAATCGTTGGGTTATGGAAACGGCTATATAGATAGTGATCAGTTTCTTCAGCAAAAGAATCGAAAGCTTCTTCGGCCGATGTGTAAGTAAAGCCACTATTTAGAAATAGCGCTTCGGAGGTTTCACCAAAACCTGTGCGAGCAAGACCAGCACGAACTGAATGTGTTTGTGGATGTAATTCCCAGTCAGGTCCCAGTGAATTCTTACCAGGCTGATAACCCCAAGGCCGTTTACTCATGGCTTAATTGTGGCAGAGTAAGACCATGACTAATACTGCTATTTCAGTCTCAGATCTTTCGAAGAAGTATGAAGATCGCTTAGCCGTCTCGCATATCAACTTCGAAGTACCGCTCGGTACCGTGTGTGGCTTTGTTGGCCCAAATGGTTCAGGCAAAACAACCACAATGCGGATGCTGCTTGGCCTAATTACCCCAACTACGGGGCAAGGACACATCCTTGGTGAACCAATAGAACATCCCGAAAAGTACTTAAGCCGCGTTGGCGCGATGATTGAAGGCCCAGCTTTCTATCCCGCACTATCAGGTCACGAAAATTTAATGGTGCTGGCACGTCTAGGCGGCTTTCCAATCGAACGAGTTCAAACTCTTTTGGAAAAAGTTGGACTTGGGGAACGTGGAAAATCAAAGTACAAAACTTATTCATTAGGTATGAAGCAACGTTTGGGAATTGCTGCAGCATTATTGCCTGAACCTAAGTTACTTATGNTGGATGAACCTACAAATGGTTTAGACCCCGAAGGTATTCAAGAAGTTCGTGCCTTGTTACGTGATCTGGCAAACGATGGAACCACGGTGTTTGTTTCTTCACACTTGCTGTCCGAACTTGAAATTATCAGCGATTACATCGTGATGCTTCGTAAGGGCGAAGTTGTGTTTGCCGGACCAATTGGCGAATTAATGGCTCAGCAACAACCAACAATCATTGCAAGATCACTTAAGAAATCTGACCTAGCGCGCATTGTTAAAATCGCAAAGGACGCAGGGCATCACGCTGTGATTCGGGATGATTCAGTGCATGTGTTAGCCGATATGAAGTGGGCTCCAGTGCTAAATGAAGCAGCATTTGATGCAGGAATAGTTTTGGCCCAACTGGCACCACAACTGCCAAATCTTGAAGAAACATTTTTTGAAATGACGGGGGACAAGTAATGCTTAATGTTGTCAGAGCTGAACTGCGCAAGCTTCGCCGTCCCACATTGTTTCTGGGCACCATGGGTGCGGTCGTATTTTTCAGTGGACTTTTTTCGGCCTTGCTATATCTATTGATTGATTCACCACAAGGAAATGCTGACCGTGGACGGGTCATCAGTCGTGAAGTATTAGCTTTAGCAAGCGGCGGAGTTCAAGGTTTTGCAAATGTCGGTGGCTTCTTAGGAATTATTGCTTTGTG
>B570J29596_1000111_pt1 | contig 8071 bp, 10 predicted proteins | sample LakMenEpi25Jul11_FD_29596 | JGI IMG/M metagenome (IMG submission 29596)
CGATAGTATTGTTACTAATAATAAAAAGAATGCTTCATTATTCTTATCTAAAGTTAACAGCTCAATAGTTTTACATAATGCCTCTACTCAATTTGCTGACGGAAATGAGTTTGGTTTTGGAGCAGAGGTTGGAATATCTACAAACAAATTACATCCTCGAGGNCCAGTTGGACTTGAGCAACTAGTAACTTATAAATATCTAGTAAAAGGTAATGGACAAATTAGACCTTAATCTTTTTATTAAATTATAATGAAAATTGGGATTCTTGGCGGAACTTTTGACCCTCCTCATATCGGGCATTTAAATATTTCATTGGAGGCAATTAAAAGATTTCAATTAAACAAAGTTATATGGCTTGTTACAAAAAAAAATCCTTTAAAAAAAAGTAACTCAGTAAACGATATTTCTAATAGGATAAAATTATGCAATCATTTTATAAAAAAAAATAAAAATATAATTAAAGTTCAGTATACTGAAGAAGAAACCGGATCAAATTTCTTATTTGATAATATAAACTACATAATTAACAAATCTGCAGATCATAAATATTATTTTATTATGGGCGCTGATAGTTTTGTTAAATTTAATCAATGGAAAAAATATAATGAAATTTTAAATAAACTATCCATTATTGTGATGAATAGACCTGAATTCTCAATGAAATCATTAAATTCTATAGCCGCAAAAAAGCTCGAAAAATACAAATCTTTAAATTTAGTTTCAAAAGATAAACAACATAGATGGTATTTTTTAAGCACAAAAGGTATGAATGTTTCATCATCAAAAATAAAAAAAACAATTAATGCAAATTAAAAAAAAAGAAGTCCTTCTAAAAGAAATAATTAAAATTCTTGATGATAATAAAGCAAAAGACATCGTAACTATAGATCTTGCAAACAAAAGTTCTATTGCCGACTATATGATTGTCGCTAGCGGAACATCTTCTAGGCACATTCAGTCAGTCTCTGAAAATACAATTGAAGAATTAAAAAAAATGGGAATTAAAGGTTGTAAAGTTGAGGGTAGAGATAGTGACAACTGGAAACTAATTGATGCAATTGATGTCATAGTTCACATTTTTCATCATGAACAAAGAAAAAATTATGAGTTGGAAAAAATGTGGGCAGATATTATTCCAAATCAAAAAATCTTTGTTTAATGAAAATTAAAATCCTTTGTTTAGGAAGATTAAACAAAGATGAAGAAAATGAGTTGTGTAAAAGATATGAGGGCAGACTCAAAAGTTTAAAAAATAGCGGAATCACTAGTTTTGCAATTGAACATATTTCAAAAAAAGAGCTTGAAAATATAATTAAAAATAAAAAAGAAAAAAAAATTATATTTCTTAGTGAAAATGGACAAGATCTTAATACTGAGAACTTTTGCAAAAAATTAAAAAAACTAATTATTTCATCAATTAAAGAAACATTATTTATTATTGGAGAACCTGAGGGTTTTAAAAAAAACCTAAATAAAGAAAGTTTTGAAGAAATATGTCTGAGCAAACTTACTTTTACCCACTCTTTGACTAGAGTAATACTCACTGAACAAATTTACAGATGTGCTACAATTATGGTAAACCATCCCTACCATAGACAATAATAATGAAAAAAATTTACTTACTACTTACATTTTTATTTTTAAATTTATTTTCGCAAAACGCTTTTTCACAAAAAAAAGATGTTCTTTATGAAAAATTAGATTTGTTTGGGGACATTCTTGAAACAATAAACAAAGAATATTTTAAACAAATTAATGAAGGTGAAGTAATTGATGGAGCAATTAACGGAATGCTTCAATCCTTGGATCCATATTCTTCTTACATGAGTCCTAAAACATTTAAGAGTATGAATACCGAAACCAAAGGTGAGTTTGGTGGTCTTGGTATTGAAGTGACAATGGAAGCAGGTCTTGTAAAAGTAATATCTCCAATTGATGATACGCCTGCNGANAGAGCTGGGATAAANTCAGGAGATTATATTATTAAATTAGATAACAAACAGGTTAAGGGTTTAACTTTGGATGAAGCGGTAAATACCATGCGAGGCAAAAGTGGTACTCCAATCACATTAACTATTAGAAGAATAGATGTTGATGAACCAATAATTGTAAAAATAGTCAGAGAAACAATTAAAACTAAATCTGTTGTTTCTGAAATTAAAGAAAACATTGGTTATTTAAGATTAAGATCTTTTAATGAAAAAAGTGGGGATGAATTAATAGATAAGATTAGAGAAATAGGCAGAAGCAAACCAAGCTTAACTGGTTATATTTTAGATCTAAGAAATAATCCTGGTGGTCTTCTTTCGCAAGCAATTAAAATTTCAGATGCATTCTTAGATAGTGGAGAGATTGTTTCTACAAAAGGAAGAGATCCCAAAGATATAAAAGTTTATAATTCTAAAAAAGGGGATGAGATTAATGGAAAACCACTTATTGTACTTATTAACAAAGGTTCAGCGTCTGCATCTGAAATAGTTGCAGGTGCTTTAAAAGATCATAAGAGAGCAATTGTTATTGGTGAAAAATCTTTTGGCAAAGGCTCTGTTCAGTCTATTATGCCTTTATCTAATGGTGGCGGATTACGATTAACAACAGCTAAATATTATCTACCAAGCGGTGAAACAATTGAAGAAATTGGCGTTCAACCAGATATCAAAGTAGAACCACAGAAAGATAATTTTAAAATAAACGATCCTATAAACGATAATCAATTAATTTACGCACTTAAGCTCTTAAAAGCGTCATGAAAGATTTAAGCAATCTTCCTTATAGAAAAGGTGTTGGGATAATGCTTTTAAATCAAGAAACTAAAGTTTTTATAGGAAAAAGAATTGATAGCACTAAGGCATGGCAAATGCCTCAAGGTGGAGTTGATCATAAGGAAGATGTCGAAAGAGCTGCCAAAAGAGAACTCAAAGAAGAGACGGGAATTACATCAATTGAAATAATAAAAAAATCAGAAAAAGAATTTATTTATGATTTGCCTAATGAACTTCTTGGAAAAATTTGGGATGGAAAATATAAAGGACAAAAACAAACTTGGTTTCTTGCAAAATTTTTAGGAGAAAATGAAGAGATTAATATCAAACAAAAAAAAGCTGAATTTTACGATTGGCGTTGGGCTGAACCTTTGGAACTGCCTAAATTAATAGTTCCTTTTAAAAAAAAACTTTATCAAGAAGTTATAGAGGAATTTAAAAAGTATCTTTAAGACTTTAAATTATTAATTTGATCAATAATTTGATTATTAAGATAAATTTCTTCGTCAGAAATTTCTTTATTGCTTAACTTTTTTTCCGCGTTCTGCTTTAATTTTGTCAATTCTTCACTTTGAAACTCTGAACTATTAAAAAAATTATCTAATAAAATACTTAATTTATTATTAGAAAATTCTACAGTGCCTCCTGTAGAAAAAAATGTATCTGCATTACTGCCTGCCTTTGCAATAATTTTTCCAGCCTTAAGAAAAGTAATTAAAGAAATATGATCTTTGAATATTTCCATATCTCCTTCTATCCCTGAAATAACAACGCTATCAACTGCTTTTGAATAAGCTACTTGCTTTGGAGTTACGATTTCTAAATGAATATTATCTGCCATTTAAATTAAGCCGCAGCTTCTTTTGCCATTTTTTCAGCTTTTGCAACTGCCTCTTCTATTGTTCCAACCATATAAAAAGCAGATTCTGGTAAATGATCATACTGGCCTTTGCAAATTGCATCGAAGCCTTTAATTGTTGATTGTAGATCAACTAATTTTCCTGGTGATCCTGTAAATACTTCAGCAACAAAGAAAGGTTGTGATAAAAATCTTTGTATCTTTCTTGCTCTTGATACAACTAGCTTATCTTCTTCAGATAATTCATCCATACCTAAAATGGCTATAATATCTTGTAAAGATTTATAGTTTTGTAGAATTTTTTGAACTTCCCTAGCAACTCTATAATGTTCCTCACCAACAATTCTTGGGTCAAGAATTCTTGATGTTGAATCTAGAGGATCCACCGCAGGGTAAATTCCAAGTTCAGCAATCTGTCTTGATAAAACTGTTGTTGCATCTAAGTGAGCAAATGAAGTTGCAGGAGCAGGGTCTGTTAAATCGTCCGCAGGAACATAAATCGCCTGTACAGAAGTAATAGATCCTTTGCTAGTTGTTGTAATTCTTTCTTGTAAGTTACCCATATCCGTTGCTAATGTTGGCTGATATCCAACCGCTGAAGGAATTCGACCAAGTAATGCTGACACTTCTGATCCAGCTTGTGTGAATCTAAAAATATTATCAACGAAGAAAAGAACGTCTTGACCTTCTTTATCTCTAAAATATTCAGCAAGTGTTAATCCTGATAATGCAACTCGAGCTCTTGCTCCTGGTGGCTCATTCATTTGTCCATAAACTAAGGCAGCTTTAGAACCTGGACCATCAGTTTTAATAACACCCGACTCTATCATTTCGTGGTACAAATCATTTCCTTCTCTTGTTCTTTCTCCAACTCCGGCAAATACTGAATAACCACCGTGTGCTTTTGCAACGTTATTAATTAATTCCATAATCAAAACTGTTTTACCAACTCCAGCTCCGCCAAATAATCCAATTTTTCCGCCTCGAGAATATGGCGCAAGCAAATCAACAACTTTAATTCCTGTAACTAAAACTTCTGTTTCTGTTGATTGCTCAACATAAGCTGGTGCTGATCTATGAATCGGCCAACTTTCTTTTGTTTTTAAAGGTCCTTTTTGGTCAATTGGCTCTCCTATAACATTAATAATTCTTCCTAATGTTTCTGGGCCGACCGGAACAGTAATAGGTGTGCCAGTATTTATTACTTTATCACCTCTTTTTAATCCTTCTGTTGTATCCATCGCGATAGTTCTAACTGTATTTTCTCCAAGGTGCTGCGCAACTTCTAGAACTACTCTTAATCCATTATTATCACACTCAAGAGCTGTTAAAATTTCAGGTAGGTCCTTATCAAATTTTACGTCTACAACCGCACCAATAACCTGAACTATTTTTCCAAATTTATTTTCCATAATTCTCCTATAAAGATTCAGCTCCAGAAATAATTTCTATTAACTCTTTAGTAATTACCGCTTGTCTTGTTCTGTTATAATTAATTGTAAGTTTTGCAATTAAATCTCCTGCGTTTCTAGTTGCGTTATCCATAGCTGTCATTCTTGAACCCTGCTCACTAGCCTGATTTTCTAAAAAAGCAGTNTAAATTTGTGTTGCNATATTTTTTGGTAAAAGATTCTCTAAAATNTCGTTTTCATCCGGCTCATATTCATACTCACTATTGNTTGNTAAGGATTGTTGATTTGNCTTTTGCTCAATTGAAACTGGAATTAACTGTTGTGCTTGAGGAATCTGAGAAATAACACTCTTAAATTGATTATAAAACAAAGTGCAAATATCAAATTCATTTCTAGTAAATAAATTTAAAATTTTATCAGTAATTTCTTGCGCTTTTCCGAAAGAAACAACTTTTTCATCTTTTAAACTTATTCTGTCAATAATGTACTGATTGTACTTTCTCTTCAACTGATCATTAGCTTTGCTACCAACAACTATAATCTTTAAATTTTTTTTCTCACTTAATATTTTTTCAAAAAATACTTTTGCTTTTCTGCAAATATTTGTATTGAACCCACCACATAATCCTCTATCAGAACTCAAAACTACACAAAGGTGCGTTTCATTTCTTTGATTACCTACTAATAATTTTGGTGCTGAATCCATATCTGTTACTGAATTTTTTAAATTTGATATTATAGAATTTAACTTTTCAGAATAAGGTCTTGCATTCTCTGCGTTTTGTTGTGCTTTTCTAAGTTTAGCTGCAGCAACCATTTTCATAGCTTTTGTTATTTTTTGAGTAGATTTAACGCTACTAATTCTATTTCTTAAAAACTTTAAACTAGCCATTATTTTTGAAAACCTCTCTTAAAGTCAGTAATAAATGTTTTTAACTTTTCTTCATTTGATTCATCAATTTTTCCTGAAGATTTAATGTTATTTAAAATATCAGGAGCTTCTGATTTTATTTTTGATAAAAGTTTCTTTTCAAAAGATTTAATCTGATTAAGTTCAACATCGTCCAAGAAACCTCTTACTCCTGAAAAAATTGATACGACCTGTTCTTCTACTTTTAAAGGTGAGTACTGATCTTGTTTTAATAATTCTGTTAATTTTGATCCACGATTTAATAATTTTTGAGTGGCAAGATCTAAGTCTGATCCAAACTGAGCAAATGCAGCCATTTCACGATATTGAGCAAGTTCAAGTTTAATTGAACCAGAAACTTGTTTCATTGCTTTGATTTGCGCTGCTGATCCAACCCTAGAAACCGATATACCCACGTTAACAGCAGGTCTAACTCCTTTATAAAAAAGTTCTGTTTCTAAGAATATTTGTCCGTCAGTAATAGAAATAACGTTAGTTGGAATATAAGCAGAAACGTCACTGGCTTGTGTTTCAATAATTGGTAATGCTGTAAGAGATCCTCCGCCATGCTTATCATTCAATTTTGCAGCTCTCTCAAGTAATCTGCTATGAAGATAAAAGACATCTCCTGGAAAAGCTTCTCGTCCTGGAGGTCTACGTAAAAGTAGTGACATCTGTCTATAAGCAACAGCCTGTTTAGATAAATCATCATAAACGATAAGAGCGTGCATTCCATTGTCTCTAAAATACTCTCCCATTGTACATCCTGTATATGGGGCTAAAAATTGTAAAGGTGCTGGATCAGATGCTGTTGCAGCAACAACAATCGTATATTCCATTGCTCCAGCTTCTTCTAATGTTTTTACGATTTGAGCGACGCTAGATCTTTTTTGTCCAATCGCAACATAAATACAATAAAGTTTTTTACTCTCATCATTAGACTTATTAATTTCTTTTTGGTTAATAATTGTATCAATAGCAATTGCTGTTTTTCCAGTTTGTCTATCACCAATAATTAACTCCCTCTGTCCTCTTCCAACAGGAATTAAACTATCAATAGCCTTTAATCCTGTTTGCATCGGTTCATTAACTGATTTTCTTGGAATAATACCTGGCGCTTTAATCTCAACTCTTTTTCTCTCTGCATTTTTATCAATTGGACCTTTTCCNTCTATTGGATTTCCAAGTCCATCAACAACTCGGCCTAACAAAGATTTTCCAACCGCAACATCAACGATTGAACCAGTTCTCTTTACTATATCGCCTTCTTTAATTTTTGAGTCGTCTCCGAAAATAACCACTCCAACATTTTCAGTTTCAAGGTTTAGAGCCATACCTTTTGTGCCCTCAGAGAATTGAACCATCTCCCCAGCTTGCACGTTATCCAATCCATAAACTCTGGCTATACCATCTCCAACTGTCAAAACTTGACCAACTTCTGAAACTTCNACTTCAGTTCCAAAATTTTTTATTTGGTCTTTTAAAATATTAGTAATTTCAGAAGGATTAATTTTCATTTTTATTTATTTAATAAATTATTTAATCTTGTTTTAGCAGAAGTATCAATCATTGTACTACCAATTTGAAGAATTGAGCCAACTAATAAAGATGGATCCACTGAAAAAGAAATATTGATTTTCTTCTTCAAAATATCGTCTAATTTTTTTGATATATCCGCTTTCTCACTATCTGAGATTGTATGAGATAACTTAAGTGTTGCCAAAATTTCTCCTTTTTCATTTAACAATAAATCAAAGAAATTATTTACTATTTTCTCTAAAAAGAAAAATCTTCTATTTTTATTTAGGACTTTTAAAAATCTTGAGAATAAATCTGAAAAAGAAAAATGCTTAGCTAAAGCATCAATAACATTGTTAATAACTGAATATTTGTGTGTTGGATTTTTAATAAAATTTTTTAAATCTGAGCTTTGATCTAGTATTTCTTTTAACTTCAAAAAATCTTTTTCAAGAACATCTAAACTTTTAGCTTCATAAGCTAGTCTATATACTGCTTTAGCGTATCTTTGAGTTTCACTAAAAGTTTTCATAGATTTTTTACTATTAACTTTAAAAGAAAAAAGGTCTCGTAACATGCGAAATTACACTAATCAAGTGTGATATTTTG
>B570J29596_1000112_pt1 | contig 8020 bp, 6 predicted proteins | sample LakMenEpi25Jul11_FD_29596 | JGI IMG/M metagenome (IMG submission 29596)
CAGTGCCTAGTAGATATTGAAATAAACGGTCGAGCATTTCCAAAACCTCAAGCTTCCTGCACAATTCCAGTTGAAAATGGAATGATCGTTAAAACTCAACTGACTTCACCCGTTGCAGATAAAGCGCAAAAAGGAATCATGGAGTTATTGTTAATAAATCACCCATTAGATTGTCCAGTTTGCGATAAAGGTGGTGAGTGTCCACTGCAAAATCAGGCCATGTCTAATGGTCGATCAGAATCAAGATTTGAAGGCGTTAAACGTACATTTGAAAAACCAGTTCCAATCTCATCTCAAGTTCTGCTAGATAGGGAACGGTGCGTACTTTGCGCAAGGTGTACACGTTTTTCTGAGCAAATTGCTGGCGATCCATTCATTACTTTGAATGAACGTGGTGCGTTGCAACAAGTAGGTATTTATGAGGAAGAACCATTTGATTCTTATTACTCTGGAAATACTGTCCAGATATGTCCAGTGGGTGCGTTAACTGGTACTTCATACAGATTTAGAGCACGTCCATTTGATTTAGTTTCTACAGATTCTGCATGCGAGCACTGCGCATCTGGTTGCTCAATGCGCACCGATGTTCGTCGTGGTAAAACCTTAAGACGTCTTGCTGGCGAGGATGCAGATGTTAATGAAGAATGGAATTGCGATAAAGGCCGTTGGGCATTTAAGTATGAAGTTGCAAAAAATAGAATTAAGTCACCAATGGTTAGAGATGCCAATGGACAGCTTCAGGAAGTGTCTTGGCCGGAGGCGCTAGCAGCTGCAGCACAAGGATTAAAAAATTCCAGAAGTGGTGTATTAGTTGGTGGTAGAGCCACCATCGAAGATTCTTATGGTTATAGCAAGTTCGCACGCGTGGCACTTGGAACAAACAATATTGATTTTCGCGCTCGCAGACACAGCCAGGAGGAATCAGATTTTCTTGCGTCCGCTAAATTAACTGCTACCTATAAGGACATAGATACAGCTGATCATGTTGTCTTAATTAGTTTTGAACCAGAAGATGAATCACCAATAGTTTTTCTGAGAATTTATAAGCAGGTATATAAGCGCTCAATAAAGGTCACTAACGTTGCACCATTAGCAAGTCGCGGAAGTGAAAAACTGAAAGCAAACTTAATGAAAACTACCGCAGGAGATGAAGTTCAGGCTATATCTAATATTTCAGGACTGACTAGTAAATCTGTAATTTTAGTTGGTGAACGAATTTCTGAAACTGAAGGTGGATTGTCTGCAGTATTAAAATTAGTTGAAAACTCTGGAGCAAAACTAGGGTGGATTCCAAGAAGAGCAGGTGAGCGCGGAGCAATTTCTGCAGGTGCGATTCCTAACTTATTACCAGGAAATAGACCAATTACAGATTCTGCTGCCAGGGTAGATATCGCAACAGCATGGTCGGTGGATTCAATTTCAAACGAACCTGGCATGAATACAGATGAAATGATTAACTCAGATTTACAAGCATTAGTAATTGGTGGCGTTGATCCAATGGATATTTCTGCGGATGCAAAGATTAAATTATCAAAGAAATTTATCGTCTCTTTGGAAATTCGACAAAGTGATATTACAGATATTGCAGCTGTAGTTCTTCCTGTCGCGGCAGTAGTTGAAAAGTCTGGTTCATTTATGGATTGGCAAGGCAAAGTAAGAAAATTTGAGTCAGCAGTAGACCAAACCTTAAATCGCAGTGATGTGAGAATACTTTCTATGCTCGCAGATGAAATTGGTAGACCAATTAATTTACCTTCAGTAAAATCTGCTAGAGCTGAATTTGATTCAATAGGTAACTGGGATGGCTCAGTTAATTCTATGAAAGTAAGAAGTGCTGTAGCCGTTAAGTCAGTTAGTGCAGATGAAGCAGTACTAACCTCATGGCGAAATTTATTAGATAAAGGATCTTTGCAAGATGGTGAAGAAAATCTTGCCGGCACTGCTAGAAAATCTATGATTATCATTAGTAAATCACGAGCAAAAGCTTTAAATGTTGAAACTGGAGATCACGTACGAGTTTCAAATAGTTATGGTGCAATTACTCTGCCCTGCCAAATAGGAGATATTGATGAAGCATCAGTTTGGCTTCCTAGAAATTCTTTAAATAGCCAATTAATTAGAAATCTAGGAGTGGTAAGTAATTCAGTAGTAAAGGTGGCTAAAGCATGAGTAATGCTGAACTAATTGGTCAGGATCCAGGGTGGGTAATCGCTCTTAAGGGTGTCTTAATTTTTGCTGTTTGTGTTTTCTTAACAATTATGTCGGTTTGGGGTGAACGAAGAATTGTTGCAAGGATGCAACAGAGAAGTGGTCCAAATAGAGTGGGTAAGTTTGGATTACTACAAGCATTAGTTGATGGTGTTAAGTTGGCACTAAAAGAGGATTTGATTCCAAAAGCTGCAGATCGAGTGGTTTTTGTGATTGCTCCTATCATTAGTACAACTGCATGTTTTATGGCATTCGCAGTCATTCCACTTACTGGACAAGTAAATTTCTTCGGCCATACAACTGTTATGCAAATGACTGATTTATCTGTTGGGGTACTTTATGTTCTTGCAATTGCATCAGTTGGTGTTTACGGAATTGTTCTAGCTGGTTGGTCATCCGGGTCTACCTATCCTTTACTTGGCGGACTTAGATCTTCTGCACAGGTAATTTCATATGAAGTAGCTATGGGGCTTTCTCTTGTAGCAGTTTTTATATATGCAGGTTCGATGTCTACCTCTGAAATTGTTGCCGCCCAAGATAGATTGTGGTTTGCAGTTCTACTTTTCCCTTCATTTATTATTTATGCAATTTCTATGGTTGGTGAAACTAATCGTGCACCATTTGATTTGGCTGAGGCCGAAGGCGAGTTAGTTGGCGGGTTTCATACCGAATACTCATCACTAAAGTTCGCTCTGTTTTTCTTATCAGAGTATGTAAATATCCTTGCAGTATCTGCNCTTGCAACTACTCTGTTTTTAGGAGGATATAAAGCATTGCCAGGTTTAGGATTTACTGAACAATGGCTTGGTGGATGGTTCACTTTAGTTTGGTTCTTTGTAAAGGTTCTAGGTTTCTTTTTCGTATTTGTATGGCTAAGAGGAACCTTGCCTAGATTACGTTATGACCAGTTTATGAAATTTGGCTGGAAAGTATTAATTCCAATCTCATTAGCTTGGATACTTTTTGTTGCAACACTAAGAGTTATGTTTCAACAAGGCGCTCCACAGCTAGTAGTGGGAGTGTTTGTGTTCTCGATAGCAATTATTTTTATCGGAATTAATACTTTACTTGATCGTAAGAAAGTTGATGTAGCAAAAGCACTTAGGGAAAATAAATCATCAGATCCTGATTTTCCTGTACCTGTAATTCCAAACTCAAGAACGGAGCAGATAAATGGCTGAAGATTTAGTACCACGTTCTGATGAATTTGGATTAGCACATGCTGATCAATCTAAAGCACCTATTACTAATCATGAGAGTGCAAGCTTTGGTAAACAACTTCTAGGTTTCTGGGTAACTTTCAAAACAATGTTTAAGAAAGTTAATACGGTTCAGTATCCAGAGGTAAAAGAACCAACTGCGCCAAGGTTTCATGGTCGCCACCAATTAAATAGACATCCTGATGGGTTAGAAAAATGTATTGGTTGTGAACTATGCGCATGGGCTTGCCCAGCTGATGCTATCTATGTTGAGGGTGCTGACAATAAAGAAGGCGAAAGATTTTCTCCAGGCGAGAGGTACGGCAAGGTTTACCAAATTAACTACTTAAGATGCATTTTTTGTGGTCTATGTATTGAGGCTTGTCCAACTAGAGCATTAACGATGACAAATGAGTATGAGNTAGCCGATAGCACTAGAGAAAAATTAATTTTTGAAAAAGATGATCTTNTAGGTCCTCTTCGAGCAGGAATGGTGCCACCACCACATCCAATGTATCCAAATACTGATGATAGTAATTATTATCGTGGAGAAGTTACAGGCTCGCACCCATCTCAAGGGGTTGCAAAGAATGATTGATTTTGCATTAGATGTTGGTACTACTGCCGCCCCAGAGTCATATTTATTTTATGTTTTAGCTCCATTATCTGTTGTTGCAGCGATTGGAATGTTGTTAGTAAAAAAAGCAGTTCACTCCGCATTACTCCTTGCATGGGTCATGGTAACTCTGGCAATTTTTTATATTGCTCAGGAAGCTTTATTTTTAGGAATTGTTCAAATAGTTGTTTATACCGGAGCAGTAATGATGCTGTTCTTGTTTATTTTAATGCTCGTTGGAGTTGATACATCAGATTCACTAGAAGAGAACATAAAAGGATTAAGAATTGTTGCAATTATTGCAGCAGTTGGATTTGGCGGACTTCTTGTAACATTAATATCTAGAGCAACATTTGGTAGACCTGTAGTCGGTCTTAGCCAAGTTAATGCAGCCGGTAATGCCCGTGGCATTGCCGAGCAACTATTTACCAGATACGTTTTCGCGTTTGAGGTAATTTCTTCACTTCTTATCACTGCAGCTGTTGGTGCAATGGTTTTAGCTCATAGTCAAAGAACCAAGTCACAATTTGTTCAACGAGATTTATCAGTTGCACGATTTAGAAAAGGCGAACTTAAGGATGCAGCTGGGTTACCTAGCTCTGGAGTTTATGCATTACATAATGCTGTTGATGTTCCAGCTTTACTACCAACTGGAAATCCGGCACCTACCTCAATCTCTGCCGTTCTTGAAGCGCGCGGAGACATGATCGATAGCTCTAAGTTTGAATTAAAAAAAGAGATAGAGGAAGATAAATAATGTCTATCGCTAANTATCTTTATCTATCAGCCATATTATTCACAATAGGTGCAATTGGTGTTGTAGTGCGACGAAATGCAATTGTTGTGTTTATGTGTATTGAATTAATGTTAAATGCTGCAAATCTTGCATTTGTTACTTTCGCTCGCATAAATGGCAACCTTGAAGGGCAAGTAGTCGCATTCTTTACTATGGTTGTTGCAGCATGTGAAGTTGTAGTTGGGTTAGCAATTATCGTAACTATTTATCGATCTCGNAGATCTGCGTCAGTTGATGATGCAAGTTTGTTGAAGAGATAATGTTGCAGACATCAGCTAATTTAGTATGGTTTATTGCGCTCCCACTTTTTAGTTCTGCATTGCTTTTATTAGCTGGTAAGAGAGCAAATTCTTGGGGCCATGTATTAGCTACAACAGTTTCTGCATCAACATTTACAATCGGGGTTATTGAATTTTTCGCAATGCAATCTAGGCCAGAAGAGAGTAGAGCTGTAGGCCAAAAACTCTTTACTTGGATCTCAGTTGGCTCTTTTAATGTGGATGCTTCATTATTGCTTGATCAGTTATCTATCTGCTTTGTGCTTTTAATTACTGGAGTTGGAACATTAATTCACGTTTATTCAATTTCATATATGTCACATGACTTGGATCGCCGGAGATTCTTTGCATATTTAAATCTATTTATTGCTGCAATGTTGCTTCTAGTGCTTGGTGATTCTTATCTAAATCTATATGTTGGTTGGGAAGGGGTAGGACTTGCATCCTACTTACTCATAGGTTTCTGGAATCAGAAACCAGCATATGCAACCGCTGCCAAGAAAGCGTTCATTGCAAATAGAGTTGGCGATGTTGGCTTATCACTTGCAATCATGATCGCATTTGCAACATTTGGCGATGTTTCATTTTCCGGGATTAAGGAACAGACTGAAGGTGCTTCAACAACTCAACTTACAGCTATTGGGTTGATGCTGTTATTAGCAGCATGCGGAAAGTCAGCACAATTCCCGCTGCAGTCATGGCTGGGAGATGCAATGGCAGGCCCAACTCCAGTCTCTGCATTAATTCATGCCGCGACAATGGTTACTGCTGGTGTTTATTTAATTACTAGATCAAGTTTTATTTTCGATGCGGCTCCAATAGCGCAGCTAATGGTGTTAATTGTTGGAGCTGTCACCTTATTGTTTGGGGCAATAATTGGAACTGCTAAAGATGATATTAAAAAAGCATTGGCTGCATCAACAATGTCACAAATTGGCTACATGATTTTAGCTACAGGGCTAGGACCAATTGGATATGCATTTGCAATTATGCATTTACTAACTCATGGATTCTTTAAGGCAAGTATGTTTCTTGGCGCTGGATCCGTAATGCATGGCATGAAAGATGAAGTAAATATGCGAAAGTATGGTGGGATTGGTAAATTCATGCCGATTACAGCCTTAACTTTTGGCTTAGGCTATTTAGCAATTATTGGAGTTCCACCTTTTGCTGGTTTTTATTCCAAGGATAAAATTATTGAAACTGCATTTAATGCCGGTGGAATGAAGGGTATTGCACTCGGTGTTGCAACATTACTTGGTGCTGCAATTACAGCTTTTTATATGACACGTGTTGTAATCCTTACTTTTTTTGGAAACGAAAGATGGGGCCATAAAGATGAGCCGCATGAAAGTCCTGCACTAATGCTTATCCCAATAGCATTATTATCTCTAGGTTCAATTGCATCTGGTTACTTGCTATATCAGGGAAAAAGTCTAGTTAAATGGCTTGAACCTGTAGTAAACCCATTAAAGGTACATCACGCAGAGGAACTTTTCTCCCACACTGTTGTTTCAATAATGACACTAACTGTCGTTGCAATTGGAGTTTCATTGGCTATCCGAAAGTATCGTGGCGATCAATTAGACGTAGCACCTGAAAAGGTTTCAATCTTGACCGCTGCAGCCCGCAAAGATTTATTTCAAGATTCGCTTAATGAACGAGCGTTTATGCGTCCTGGTCAATCATTAGTCAAAAAACTACTTCAAATAGATCTGGTTGTAATTGATGGGCTAGTTAAATCTGTAGGAGCCGTATCAATTAGTGCAGGAAACAAATTGCGAACACTGCAAAGCGGATATGTAAGAAGTTACGCACTAATGATGGTCATCGGTGCCTTGGCTCTAATTGCTGCTGTTTGGATAGTGACTGCATGAGCCTATTAACAATAATTGGGATTCTTCCGTTAATTAGTGCTGGCTTGATAGCACTAATTCCAACTAAGAATAGTGAATTGATAAAAAGAGCTGCTTTTATAGCAACATTAATTGTTGCAGCCGCTTCAGTATTTATGGCAATTAGTTTTGATAAAAATTCAGACCAATTACAGTTCATCCAGAAAAATTCTTGGATATCTGCTTTTAATATTAACTTCTCATTAGGTATCGATGGTATTTCTTTGGTATTGATATTACTTTCAACAATATTGGTACCGATAGTTATATTAGCAACTTGGCATGAGTCTGATAACGGACGGTGGAGTTCTAAAGTATTTTATATTTTGTTACTAGTTTTAGAGTCACTAATGATTGGCGTTTTTGCAGCAAATGACTTATTTCTATTTTATGTATTTTTCGAAGCAATGCTTATTCCTGTCTATTTCTTAATTGGTGGTTATGGAACAGGAGAAAAGTCAGCCGCAGCAATAAAGTTCTTGCTTTATAGCTTGTTTGGTGGGCTACTAATGCTGGCCTCAATTATTGGAGTTTATATAATTTCAAGTAATCAAATTGGCGCAACTTTTGACCTTACCCAACTTGCAACTTTAGAAATTGATAACCAAACCGAAAACTTCCTATTCTTAGGTTTCTTTATTGCCTTTGCAATTAAGGCTCCGCTGTGGCCATTTCATACTTGGCTACCAGATGCAGCTAAAGCCGCTACTCCTGGCACATCAGTACTTTTATTAGGAGTTCTAGATAAAGTTGGAACGTATGGAATGATTCGTTTTTGTATTCAATTATTNCCTGATGCNAGNAAGACTTTTACCCCAGCAATAATNACNTTGGCGGTAATTTCAATAATTTATGGTGCATTTATGGCAATTGGGCAGAAAGANATAAAGGGCTTGATTGCATTTACCTCTATTTCACACTTTGGATTTATAACAATGGGTATTTTTGCAATGACTACCCAAGGAATGTCAGGTGCAAATCTNTNGGTATTTTTGCGATGACTACCCAAGGAATGTCAGGTGCAAATC